>Ga0268282_1000049_pt1 | contig 76731 bp, 66 predicted proteins | sample saktaG_12_FD_190133 | JGI IMG/M metagenome (GOLD analysis project Ga0268282, IMG submission 190133) | Saline water microbial communities from Sakinaw Lake, British Columbia, Canada - sak_2011_5_24_120m | ecosystem: Environmental > Aquatic > Non-marine Saline and Alkaline > Saline ...
CAAGCAAACCATAAATACTCCCTTTGGAAATACTGAAGGATAATTTTTTTACAGCATAAAAATCACCAAAGCTTTTGGAAATGTTCTCAATTTCAATTGCGTTCATTTGATAATCCTTTAAAACTTTCTTTCAAACTGTTTTACCCTGAATTATTCATAAATTATGCCGACACCAATATTTATTTTCCATTATATCTGCCAGTTACGTTGATTTTTCCTTCAGCATAACATTTAACTCTTTTCCCATGCAATTCTTTTCCTCTATATCGGCATTCTTTACCTTTCAGGCGAGCCGATCTTACTGCATCTGCTGCGTTACAGGGCATTTGCGGTGGACGACTACAGCTGCATACCCTGTGCCTTGCATCTGCAGCAACCTCGACTCGTGAATAATCCAGGTTGCTTCATTTTGCTTTTCAATATACTAAAATCGAATGGAAAATTCTATATTTCAATAATCTACTGCTTTCTGTTATATTTAATCTGAAAGAAAGCAATTCATTTTAAAAAGGAGAAAAAATGAAAAAAGGAAGGTATATACTGGTTATATTTTTGATATTTTTCATGTTAATTCTGGCAACCTTTGCATCCTTCATATATTTTGAATTCGCAAAGCCTCCGGCTGTAAAGTCCCATTCCTACCTTGAGGTCAAGCTGTCTGGCTCCCTGCAGGAAAAGGCATCTCCTGATTTTTTATCTGCTCTAATGGGATTAAAACCAGCTCTTTCAATGTATGACGTCTGGATGAACTTACAGAAAGCTAAAGTCGACCCCCGTATCAATGCCCTTGTACTGCGTCTTGGCTACATTCAATGTGACTGGGCAAAAATAAATGAACTCAGAGATAGTATTATTGACTTCAGAAAATCAGGGAAAAAAGCCTATGCCTATATGGATGAAGCTCTTGATTTTGACAAGGAATATTTTCTTGCTACTGCCTGTGACAAAATCATCTTACACCCTCTTGGAATGCTTGTTATCAACGGAATCGGAGGCAACGTCCCATTTCTAAAAAAAGCCCTGGATAAAGCAGGCATTGAAGCAGAAGTTGAACATGTCGAAGAATACAAGACAGCTTACAATATGTTTACAGAAGAGAAATTTACCCCGGCTCATAAGCGGATGATGGAATCTATTTATTCGGACCTTTACTCACATTATATAAAAGGACTTTCCGAGGCCAGAGGAAAAACCGAAGAAGAAATAAAATCGCTTATCGATCATGCCTATTTCCAAGGAAATAAAGCCGTAGAAGTTGGGTTGATAGATAAACTCCTGTTTAACGATGAATTCGAAAATCTTCTCAAGGAGAAAGGGGAAAAAACATATAAAATTACTCATCAGCAGTATCTCAAGATTAAACCCTCATCAGTTGGTTTAAATAAAGGGAAAAAAATTGCACTCATCTACGGAATGGGTCCCATTATAACAGGCGAGGGGCAGTATCAAATCATGGGAAGTTCTACGGTTGCCCGTTGGATAAAGAAAGCCCGTATGGACAAATCAATCGCTGCTGTTGTGTTCAGGGTAGACAGCCCTGGAGGCTCTGCTGTTGGCTCAGATATTATTTGGCGGGAAATTGCTTTGACCAAGAAGGAAAAGCCGGTCATTGTCACCATGTCTGACCTCGCTGGCTCAGGAGGATACTGGGTTTCTATGAATGCCAATAAGATTGTTGCTCAACCTCAAACTCTCACAGGTTCCATAGGGGTAATCTTTGGAAAATTCAACCTGATCAAACTCTACGACAAACTGGGAATAACCTCTGAAATACTTACATACGGCAAAAGGGCAGATCTCTTTTCCACCTTTAGAAGACTCACACCAGAAGAAAGAAAATTACTGAAAAAAGAAATCCTCTGGAGTTATGATCAATTCGTCACCAAGGCAGCAGAAGGACGCAAAATGACCAGGGAAGAAATTGACAGGATCGGGAAGGGCCGCGTCTGGACAGGAAGTCAGGCAAAAGAACTGGGCCTGGTAGATGAAATCGGAGGTCTTTCAAAAGCAGTTGAACTTGCAAAAGAACTAGCTGGAATTCCTGACAAAGAGACAGTCAAATTCGTCATCTGGCCCAAAAAAATCTCATTATTTGAGTCTTTTATGGGAAAGGGCTTAATAGGAATGAAACTTGATCTAAATCCCAGGCTTGAAAAAATGCTATCTACACTTAAATATCTTGATAAGGAAAGGCTGCTGGCTATAATGCCTTTCTGGATTGTGCCAGAATAAGCAAAAAAACTCGATTTGAACGTGGGTTATTCACGAGTCGAGCTTGCTGCAGATGCAAGGCACAGCGCATGAAGTTGTGGTCATTCACCACGAATGCGCTGTAACGCAGCAGATGCAGTAAGATCGGCTCGCCCATAGGGTAAAAATTGCTGATAATAGATGAATTTGAGTGCATGTTTGCGCTCCACTAAGATTTTTAACGCCATTTCCTCCTCTATCTTCTCGGCTCTGCTGGAACTCCGCATGTTTATCTTAAGCAACGCCCCAATGTCCGCGAGCCATCATTAACACCGCCCCTTTGATCATACAGTGCTTACACATCCATCAGGCCAGACTTCGTCTGGTTCCCTCGAAGATCGACTCGGAAAGGCTAAATCTTTTAATGTCGCTTCCTCCATCCCCTCAAATTCATATGCTAGTTGATATTATATTAATTCTATCAGCAATTTTTATGAATAGCCCACGTTAATACGCATATGAAGAAGGGCAAATAGTCTTATAATCACAAAAATTACAGTTGTGCCAATCAGGTTTAGCAATAAAGTTTTGACAATTTATGCCTTCTTCAGCCTCTTTAATTTTTTCTATTGCCCTGTTTAGTTCTTTTTCCCCTTTTTCAGCATGCCCGATAATATCTGACTCAAGAAAATAAAGCTGTGTCTCAAACAGAGGAATTTCCTGAGTTTTTAAGAAGGAGAGAGCATAAAAATCCATCTGCAGACTATCTTTTGCCCTTTTATCTGCAGTTTTCTGGTCTTTAACCTTTGTTGCTTTGAAATCTATTATTACTGCTCCACTATCCAGCATATCAATCCTGTCCCACCTGCCGGTAAATTTCACCTCCCCAAGCTGCCACCGGAAACTTTTTTCAAGAGAATAAGGAACTCGTCCTGATGACTTCTCCCGCTTATAAAAAAGGCGAAGCGCCTTTTCTCCTTCTATTTTTCTCATTTCCTCATGTTCCCGGCTCAGAAAACCCTCATCCACCCAGCACTTATCATATTCACTGAGGAGTTCTTCTTCTTTTATTTCTTTCCCTGATATCCTGTTTTTCAAAAAATGGTATACAACATTATGCATAACCCGACCAAAAACAAGGTTGTGATTTGGAAGAACTGGAACCTTCATAATATGTCTGAATTTATATTTCAGGGGGCATGCCAAATAATCTCCTACCTGAGAATAACTAAGAGTCAACAACCCTTTCTCCATCACCTGGGGAACAGCAACTGGATTAGACGTCGTAGGGGCATATCTTCTAATCTCTTCCAAGGGGGAACAACGGATCGTATCTTCAGGAGCCCTGGAAAGGTTCAAGGCTTCCAAAACAAAAGGGCTGACCTTTTTCAGTCTTTTTAAACCATAATCCCTTGCCCAGGTTAAATAAAGGAGTTCCTTGGCCCTCGTCATTCCAACATAAAAAAGCCGCCTTTCTTCTTGAAGATAACTTCCCCTTTCAGGTAGTCTCTCCTTTAAAAGCCCATCAGGAACAGGAATTTTATCTCTTCTTTCCCGGCCGGGGAACCTGTCTGAAATCAAACTGACCATAAAAACAACAGGGAATTCCAAACCTTTGGCCTTGTGTACAGTAATAACGTTTACTGCATCTTCTTCCAGTTCCGCTTCAGCCAAAGCTGGATTATCTCCTACCTGCTGAAGCAGCTCCAAATGAGAGGCAAAAGAATAAATGGAGTCATCATCACTCAGCTGGGAAAAATTTTTAACTTTGTCAAAGAAAATACAGATATTTTTTATCCTTAACTCCGCATGAAGTTCTTCTTCCTCAACAAGGGATTTTAGAAAACCTGATTTTTCGATAAATGAATACAAAACCTGTCCGGCATTCTTGGTGCCTGCCAGCCGGATAAATGAAAGCAAATCGTGAAAAACCTTCTTTACCTTTACTTCTGAAGAGGTTGAAATCTCAACAGGACTCTTTCCCTCAAAAATCATTCTGAAAACTTTGTGCAATGAAATGTGTTTTTTGTGTGCATAATTACATATAATCGTTAAATCATAAAGATCTATCTCATAGATTTCAGAAAGAGCAAGAGAAAAAAGATTCTTGCTGTCTTCAAAATCAGTCAATGCTTTTATAAAAGAAACGAGGATTTTCACTTCATCCTGGCTGTATAATCCACGGCTCCCTGAAAATCGAAAGGGGATTTCTTTCATATTTAAAGCTTTAAGAAAAGCGTCTGCATCAGCATTTCGCCTTACTAGAATGGCAATGTCGCTATAGCGGTATTCCTCCTTTACCTTTTCCTGAATAATTTCAGCAACCCTATCTGTTTCATGAGAAAGCTTATCGAACTGGAGCATATGGATACTTTTTCCCTTGAAAACAACCGTTGACTCAAGAACTTTATTAATATTTTCGCTGACTTCTAAACGGTCAGGATTGTTATGCTGAATTAGCTGATAGGCAGAATCAAGAATATCCTGAGTCGAGCGGTAATTCCTGGTTAAAACTATCTTTTCTGCTGTCGGATAAATCCTTCTAAAATTCTGGATATTACTCAAAGATGCTCCCCTGAAGCGAAATATACTCTGGTCATCGTCTCCAACAACTGTCAGATTATTGTGCTTTGCAGCCAATAGTTTAAGGAGTTCAAACTGGATATAATTTGTGTCCTGAAATTCATCCACCAGGATATATCTATATTTATTCTGGAATTCTTTAAGTACTGAAGGCCTTTTCCTGAAAAGATCCACTACTAATACTACTTGATCTTCAAAATCTATTTTCCCCTTTTTCCTAAGCAGTGCCTGGTACTTTTTATATACCAATCCTATTTCTTGATGCTTTTTTGCCAACTCCCTTTCCGCATCATCTGTTGCTTCAATTTTAAGCCTGCCTGTATATTCTAGATATTCCTCAGGTGAGATATCTTCTTGTTTCAACCTTTTAATTGCTGAAAGGAGCTCTTGAATATGCTTTGTTGGCGAACTTAAGGGCCTGTAATATTTTAGAGGGATATGAAAAAGATGCTCTCTAAAAAAAATGGCCTGCTCTACATCATCTAACACCTTGAAATCTAAAAAAATGCCTAACTCATGGCCGTAATTTCTTAACACCCTCTCCCCAAAAGAATTAAAAGTGCTTATTTCAACAAACGAGTAACTATAAGGGATCAAGATGTCTACTCTCTCTCCCATCTCATTTGCTGCTTTTTCGGTAAAGGTCACTGCAAGAATCTCTTCAGGTTTGGCTAACTTAGAGGAGATGAGATAAGCAATGCAGTGAGTAATAACTTTTGTCTTTCCTGTTCCTGCTCCAGCAACAATCATGAGAGGCCCTTGAGAATGGACAACAGCCTTTTTCTGATCAGGATTCAAGCTATTTACTAAATTATCTACGTTCACCTGAATTATCCAAGCTAATAATTTATTGTTCCTTGTTGCTGGCTTTTTTAAAAAAGAAAGGTATTATTTCTTTATGATAACAATTTCGTCTGGCTTCATCAGCCATAGTTTTTCTCTAGCTTTTTTCTCAACTGCCTTCGGATTTTTCTCCAACTCCTCAATATCTTTTTGCAGCTTATCTTTTTCTTGCTTCAGCCGTTCTTTTTCTTGAATCAATGCATTCTTATTTCTCTGTGCTTGATAGACTTCAATCAATCCTCTTTTTCCAAAGAATGTAGCTATAAGCAAAACCAGAAACAAAAAAGTCAATCCTACTGCTAAAAGTTTTTTCTTGAAGGACAAATCCTTCTCTTTTTTCTTTCTCATCACAGCAACTTTTCCAATCCAAGCTTAATAAGCTTATTTAATTCTTTCCTAGTTCCAGCCTCCGCATAACACCTTATCACAGGTGCGGTTCCAGAAGGCCGGAATAAAATCCAATCGTCATCATCAAAATCCAATTTGAGCCCTTCAATAGTTTCGACATTGACTACTTCTCTGTCTCCAAGCCTGGAAGGGGGCTTTTTTATTAATTTCTTCAACTTTTTTTCTCTCTGCGAGGTTAAAGGAATCTCCTCCTGTTTTGCAACCCTTGTTCCGTATTTGCGAAACAAATCATCTATCAGTCCGGAGATAGTTTTCCCACTAGCAGCCATCATCTCCACAACCAGAAGCCCTGTAAATATTCCATCTTTTTCTGGAAGATGATCCTTCAGAACCACACAAGCACTTTCTTCCCCACCAAAAATGATTTTGTTTTTCAGGAAAAGATCAGCTAAGTACTTGAACCCAACCGGAGTTTTGTAAAGAGGCAAATCATACTTCCGTGCAATCCGGTCGATAAGATGAGTTGTGGCCACAGAACGAGCAATTCCTCCTCGCCAATTTTTCTCTGATATAAGATATTCTAACAATATAGAAATAATTAAATTCTGGACAATGAAATTTCCCTTTTCGTCAATAATTCCGAACCGGTCTCCGTCGGCATCTGTAGCGATTCCCACACAACACTTTTTCTCCCTGACAAACTTTTTCAATTCTCTAAGGTTTTCCTCTGTACACGAAGGCGTAATTCCCCCGAAATAAGGATCTATATAACCATGAATTTCCTCTACCGGAATATGGTTTTCTTCTAAAATTTCATCCAGATATTCTCTGCTCGTTCCATAAAGCAAGTCTACAGCAACCTTAATTTTTGACTTCTGGATTAGGTCAAAATCTATTTTGCCTTCAATGAAAGAAAGATAATCCTTCTGAAGGTCAATTTTTTCAATAAATTCGGGCCTTGGATAATATAGGCCAGGTGGAGGTCCTTTCTTCAAAAACTCGATTTCTCTTTCAATCTCACCTGTTTCCTCAGGAAGAGCAGGAGCCCCCTTTTCTGAGTTATACTTCAGACCATTATATTCAGGAGGATTAAAAGAGGCTGTAAAATTAATGCCCCCTTGAGCTTTCCTTTTAATCACCTGGTAAGCATGAGCTTGAGAAGGGGCATCTCTATCTGCAAGATAAACATGAATCTTGTTGTGAGAAAGAACCTTTGCTGCTTCAGAAGCAAATCTTTCTGACAGAAAACGTGTGTCATAATTAACTATGACTGAGATATGCTCTCTGTTAAACTTCTTCTTTAAATAATTAGATATTGCCTGGACAACTATCCTTACATTTTGGAAAGTAAACTCTTCCCCCATTACGCCTCGCCAACCGGAAGTGCCGAATTTAATCATCTCCTTCTAGAATCCAAAATTATCACAAGAATCCTTGAAAATCAACTTAAAGTTTGGCTTGAATTCATTTGAAATTTTTCTTCTTCTATTATATCATTTTTTCATCTGATCATATTTGTGGACGGCTATTTCTCTTGCGTTATAATCAGTTGAAAAAGCTACGTTTCCGTTTTCTAGCAGGAATATTTTTCATATCATCAGCAACCCTCTGTCTGGAAATATGCCTCACTAGGTACTTTTCTATATCACAGCAATATCACTTTGCCTTTTGGGTGGTTAGTATAGCCTTTCTGGGATATGGAGCCAGCGGCTCTTTCTTGACCTTTTTTAAAAAAATTCATTCCATAGACCATGAAAAGTTTTTGTCCATTTCTTCCCTACTTTATTCTCTTTCTATTTTTCTCATTTTTTTTCTTACTAACGCCATCCCTTTTGATTTTATCAAGTTGTCTTGGGACAACAACCAAATATTCTTAATCTTTATTTTCTATTTTTTCCTTAGTATTCCCTTCCTGTTCGCCGGGTTAACTATATCTTTTGCAATTACAAGCTGCTCTGAGCATGTCAATAAGATCTATTTCTCTGATCTTTTTGGAGCAGGAGTCGGCACTATGATTCCCCTCTTTATTTTCATGCCAGCAGGAGACAGGGGAGTTATCCTTTTCATTTCCTTTTTAGCCTTATTTTCCTCCTTCCTGTTCAGCACAAAACGTTCACTTCTCTTCAAGGGGCTATTAGCCTTAATTATGCTTGGAGAGGTAGGGCTCTTTGTATGTACACCATCCTGGCTCAGCTTTAGAATCTCTCCTTTCAAAGCCCTCCCTGTGGCCTTGCGGTACCCCAATGCAAAACAGATCTTTACCAAGTGGAATTCCATATCGCGGGTAGATATAATCGAATCCCCTGCTGTAAGATTTGCACCCGGGCTGAGCCTTTTGTATACAAAAAAACTTCCCCACCAACTCGGCCTTTCTATTGATGGAGGGGAACTGACTTCTGTTACTCAATTTAATAATCTGCAAGATCCAGCTTTGGAATATCTCTCCAATTTGCCTTCTTCCCTTCCTTATTCTATTTTAAAAAGGCCGCGTACCCTTATTATCGAACCAAAGGGGGGGGCTGATGTTATTTCAGCACTTATCAATAATGCCCCCCTGATTAAAGTGATCGAAAGCAATCCTCTTATTGTTAAAATTATGCGCAGGGACCTGGCTTCCTTCTCAGGCAATCTCTATTTAAATAAAAACGTCCAGGTTATCACAGGTAATACACGTACTGCTTTAATTAAAGAAAAATGTTCTTTTGATTTAATTACATTTTCTCTTACAGACATTTTTGGCCCATCCGGAACAGGCCTGTACGGATTTGGCGAAAATTATCTCTATACAGTCGAGTCATTCGTAAATATTCTAAACAAACTATCTCCGGAAGGGATAGCCAGTATAAGCTTGTATTTACTCCCTCCTCCAAGACAGGAAATAAGAATTCTGGCTATCTGGATCGAAGCATTAGAAAAAAATAAAAAAGACCCTGCATACCACATTATAGCTATCCGAAGCTGGGGGACCATAACTTATCTTGTAAAAAAGACCCCATTCTCCAAGAAAGAAATCCAAATCACAAAAAACAATGCTGAAAGGTTTCTCTTCGATTTAGTCTACTATCCCGGAATAAAAGCTGAAGAAGTAAACATTTTTAATAAATTTGACACTCCTCTCTACTATAACATTTCACTCCAGCTCCTCTCCCCATCCAAAAGAAAAAACTTCTATAAAAAATACCTTTTTCAAGTTAAACCTGTATCAGACAACCAACCGTTTTTCTCAAACTTTTTCAAGATAAATAAAATAAAAACCACTTATAAAGCACTCGGCCAAAAGTGGCTGCCATTTCTCAACGGGGAATTTTTAGTCCCTTTTTTACTCATTCAATCCATTGTAATAGCTTTTATATTGATATTTCTACCCTTTTTTATCTTCCAAAAGTCAAAAATAGGTAGTAGGAAGACCTTGCTCAAAATTCTTTTTTATTTCAGCTTGATTGGAATGTCATTCATGTTTGTGGAAATAACCTTAATCCAGAAATTCATCCTTTTTCTTGGTCACCCCCTCTATTCTGTATCCATAATCCTCTTCTCTTTGCTCTTTTCATCCGGGCTTGGAAGTTTTTTATCTAAAAAAATTCTGGGCAAGAATCTCAAGAAGAACCTTACCTTATGCCTAATTTTTTGTGCTTGTTTCATCTCTGCTATTCTAATATCTTTAAAATTTCTGTATGAGATCTTCATAGGTTTCAACATTAACATAAGGATCCTCCTGACATTTTTGCTAGTTTTTCCACTAGGCTTCCTTATGGGCTTTCCATTTCCTACAGGAATCCGGCTGATACAGCACGAGCAAAAAAAGCTGATTCCCTGGGCTTGGGCAACAAATGCTTTTTCCTCTGTTGTGTGTTCTATAATAGCTCTTATAATTGCATTCTGGGGAGGATACAATCTTGTCCTTATCCTGGCAGCTGGAGGTTATTTACTCACGATTCTATTTCTCCGCTTCTCCAACCATGGGAACGAAACGAACACCTAAAATATGTTTGACTTCAGGTTTCCCTTTCACTTTTGTAATACAGGTAAGAGTTTGAAAATATAGAGTGCTCCCAAGAGGAATAATAAGCCTTCCACCCTCTGCAAGCTGCTCTAAAAGAGGAGGTGGAACGTGATTGGCTGCACAAGTTATTAAAATAGCATCAAAAGGTGCATGTTCCTCCCATCCAAAATAACCATCTCCTGTTTTAATACTTACATTGCCATAATTCAGGCTTTTCAGTATTAGGGATGCTTTTTTTGCAAGCTTATTCCTTATTTCAACAGAATAAACCTCGTCTGTTAAATGGGCAAGGACAGCAGCCTGGTATCCAGAGCCAGTTCCGATTTCCAACACCTTTTCTCCTCTATTCAAATTTAAAGTCTGGGTCATCAAAGCAACAATATAAGGCTGGGAAATCGTTTGTCCCTCATCAATAGGCAGAGGATAATCTTCATATGCCTGTGCCCAATACTGTTTATCAATAAAAAGATGCCTTGGAACCTTTCCCATTACTTCCAGAACCTTCTCATCAACAATATCACGAGCTTGAAACTGCCTGCGAACCATTTCTCTCCGCTTCGCTGAGTAGAAGTCATCTTCTCCAAACAATAAAAAGAAGGAAATAAAAGCAATTATTGGAATCATGAAAAATCCCCCTTTTTTCATATCTCTATTTTGTTGCAAACGCCAAAATAAATCAATACAATAAATAAAAAACTAGGCAAATGTTGATGCCGTTATGCGGATAAAATGATTACCTTGTCTCACTCCTTTGGGTGAGGAACAATCAAAAAAAATCACCATGAGAATCCTCTATACAGGTAATTGACAGTCTAGTACAGTTTTTTAACAATGAAAAAGAATCATCTCAGGACTAATTCGGTATAATAATGTGCAAATATTTTACATTTTAAATTGACAAAGCAAAATTATTTTGATAATAAAGAAAGAAACGCAGAGGAAATAAGGTTGCTAATGGTGGATTTGTGAAAAAAAAAGCAGTATATCCTGGATCTTTCGATCCAATAACAAACGGACATGTTGATATAATAGAAAGAGGACTTAAAATATTCGATAATATAATAATGGCTGTTCTAGAAAATCCCAAAAAAGTCCCTCTCTTTACGACTAAAGAAAGGAAAAGCATGATTCAGGATATTTTTTCTAATGAAGAGAGAGTCGAAGTAAAATCATTCGATGGACTTCTTGTTGATTTTGCAAAAAAGAATAATTGTGATATAGTGATTCGGGGTCTTAGGGCCATATCCGATTTTGAGTACGAATTTCAAATGGCTTTAATGAACAGGAAACTCAATCCGGAAATAGAAACTTTTTTTATGATGCCAAGTTTAAATTATTCTTTTCTCAGCTCAAAATTGGTTAAGGAAGTTTCAATGCTGGGAGGTTGTCTTAAAGGATTGGTCCCAGGAAACGTGGAAAAAAAATTAAAAGAAAAATCAAAAAAGATTCAAAATACCCAAACATAAAAAGGGAAGAAAAAAATGTTCGGATTCAGTCGAGAAAAAGGATTGGTTGGGATAGATATTGGTTCTTACTCAATTAAAGCGGTTGAATTAAAAACTAAGAAAAGAGATAACGAAGACATCTATGAAGTCAAAAAAATTGGTTATGAACTCCTTCCTCATGATACCATAGTCGAAGGCACAATTATCGACTCTGCTGCAGTTGCAGAAACCATTAGAATGGTTTTTGATGAAAATAAAATCTCAAACAAAAATGTAGTAATTTCAATCTCCGGGAACTCTGTGATAATCAAGAAAATAGCGCTTCCCTCTATGGAAACACAAGAGCTGGCTGAATCAATAATCTGGGAAGCAAAACACAACATTCCTTATCCTTATGAAGAAACAAATGTCGACTATGCTATATTAAGACCGCCTTCATCTTCACAGGAAAGAAATCTCGACATTCTTCTTGTAGCAGCTAAGAAAGATAAGATTGCTAATTACAGCAATGTCATTCATCAGATAAATAAAAATTTAAAGGCCATCGAAGTTGATGTATTTGCTCTTCAAAATGCAATGGAAATAAATTACCCTGAAATTCTAGACGATAAGACAATTGCAATAATTAATCTTGGAGCAAACACCACGAATGTCATCATTATCGAAAAGAAAATTCCCCAATTGTTCCTCGATCTGCCCATAGGCGGCTCCATATTCACAGAAAATTTGAGCAAAGATTTAAATATCAGTATCGACGATGCCGAAAAGGCAATCAAAGGCCTGCCAGTCAAAAACGTTCAGCCTGAACAATTTCAAATAGTACTGAATATGAATATGCAAAATCTACTCGAAGAAATTGAAAAAACTTTTTCTTTCTACGAAGCCGGAGAAATAAAGGAAAAGAAGATCGAATCAATCTTTTTAAGCGGTGGCCTGTCAAAATTAAAAGATCTTCCCAGCAGTTTTGAACAAAAATTCAATATTAAAACAGAAATATTTAATCCTTTTCGGAATATCTTTTTTGACGAAAAGAAATTCGAAAGTATTTATTTTGAAGAAATGGCTGCTCTTTTTGGAGTAGCAACAGGACTTGCATCAAGAAAAATGGAAAGATAAACAATGATAAGGATAAACTTATTAAAACCCGAAACAAAAATTATAAAAAAGCCGTCAGAAATTCTGCCTCTTGAATTTAAAGAAGAAAAAAAGAAGCCCTTAGGTAGCTTAATTTTTCTCCTTTTGATTATAGTTTGTGTGGCATTTTTCCTTCTGCAGCGGAAAACGTTTACTAGTGAAGAAAACCTTTTAATAGAAGCTAAGCAAGAAAAAAGGAATCTCGAGGATGTTTTAGTTAAACTAGACACACTACAGCAACAAAGGGACCTTTTCGAAAGAAAAATAAATCTTATCAATCAATTAAAATCCCAGCAGGGAACAGCCGTTACAATTATGGACCAGATAAGCAAGAATATCCCCGATTGGGTATGGCTTTCAGAAGCAAATTATAATAACCAAATAGTCAACATAAAAGGGCTGGCTCTTTCTAACAATTTAATAGCAGACTACATTTACAACCTGGAAAACAGCCCCCATTTCAGCAATGTCAATTTAATCTCTTCCACTCAAAGGACAATACAAAATAATAGATGCGTGGAATTTTCCTTAAATGCAACTTATATTCTACCCCCCGGCGTCATGTCTTCATCAGAAGAAATCAGTCAAAAGGAGAGACCATGAAAGACTGGCCTTGGTATGGGTATCTCGCTTTAGCGGCAATTATCTTCGGACTTTTCTTTTTTCTCTACATAAAACCTAAAAACGAAGAAATTAATTCGATCAAGACAGAGAGAATGGATATCGAAAGAGAAATAATAACTCTTCGTGCAAAAAAAGAAGAAATGGATAATATTGAAGAAGAAATAAAAAGCATGACCCTTATCTTACGTGACCTGGAAACTATTATCCCTCAAAAAAGAGAGATATATGACATATTAAGAAAAATCCAGCAGCTTGCAAATGACTCAAGGCTAAACATTGACAAATTTACCCCAAAAGGAGAAATAAGTAAGGAATTTTACATCGAATGGCCTATCGCAATCGAAATAACAGGAAATTATCACAATTTAGCTACTTTCTTCGACCGATTGAGCAATTTCTCGCGGCTTTTCAACATCGAAGATTTCTCTATACAAGCTACCAGGGATCAATCCCAAAGCATAACTATTTCGGCAAAATCAACCGCTAAAACCTACATTTTTCATGAAGCAACTCCAGAAGAAGAAAAGGGAAACCAATAAAATGACAGGAAATAATAAATGAAAAAGACACTGACGGTTATTCTTTCAATTATTTTCTTCTACATTGGAGTTCAGAGTGCATTTACACAGGGGGAAAAAAAGAATCCTCAAAACAAAAAAACACAATCAAAATTGCTCATAAAAAGCACTTCTTCTTATAGCCCTGCAGGAAGAAGAGACCCTTTTAAAGATTTATTACAGGGAAAAGATATTAAGGAGAAGTCTGCCGTTGGAGGCTTTTCTCAAATGTCAATCGATGACATAGTTCTTATCGGCATCATAGAGACCAAAGGTAAATTTACAGCTATCATCAGCGGCCTAAAAGGATTTCCATACTATATTAAAACGGGAGATAAATTTGCCAATGGTTTTGTTCTTTCCGTTAATAGGGCAAAAATTGTTCTCCGAAAGACAAAAGAAAGAGGTCTTCCTTTATATAGAGCAAAAGACATTACTAAAGAATTAAATCCAGAGGAGCGATAATATGAAAGGGAAAAAATATTTGCAGGTCCTAGTTTATTTATGTGCCCTTTCTCTTTTAAGTGGGTTTGCAATAAATGATGGAACATCAGTCAGTATAAATAACATTTTTGTTCAACCTGGAGGAGACAATTCAAATATAATCCTGGAAACCAGCTCGCCTATCTCAGTCTTGAATTCTTGCTATTCCAAGTCACTTCCCTCGACAATTGTTATAGATCTGAGTGGAGTAAAATCCTGGCAGGAGCCGCAGCTCAATCTTGAAAAATCATTTCTAATTGATAAAGTTCGAATGGAAAAAGGAGAAGCCGACAACATCCGCCTTTTCATAGACTTGAAAGAAAAAGTGCCTTACAGGATTTATTCCCAGAAGGAAAGCACGATCATTGAACTAAATAAAATCCAAAGAGCCGGCACTCTACATGTTCTTAATAATGAAATAAAAAGAGAGCTCGAAAAAAACCCGCAGCATAACATCTATTTGAGAAGAATAGATGTTTCAGAAAGCAATGAAAAAATTGACATCACTGCTAAATTAAGTGACAAGGCTATTCCCCACGTATTTGCTCTCAATAATCCATCGCGGTTAGTCGTTGATCTCTACAACACATTACACTCTCAGGAAAGTCTCAATTATCCCATTAATAAGCTGGGAGTAAAAAAGATAAGAACATCACAATTTCAAATTTTAAATCCCTACACAATAACCCGAATGGTTTTTGACCTTACCGAACCGAAATTTTATTCTCTAACTTCAAAGAAAAATGAATTAGTTGTCTCTTTTTACAAAGACATGTCTTTTCCTTCCTCTTCAAAAATTGCAACTCCCACCCCAAAGAATATCGAAGCAAATTCCTCTTCAAATGAAGTTGAACAGCCTGTTAAAAATGAATCCAAATCTGTCAAAAAAGTTGTACCAACAAAAACTATAACTCCCGTTGAAAATAAAAAAGCAAAAGAAAAATCACTAAGCAAAAATATTAATATTCCAAAACTTCCTGCATCAACTAATACAAACCCTGTCCAGGATGTCTCCCAAAAGAAGCAGTTTGTACCAAAAATAATTGCTGAGACCGAAGAAAAATATTCAGGCCAGTTAATCAGCCCAAGATTCAAGGATGCTGATATCCGGGATGTAATTCTCTCTATAGGGCATTTTGTCCAATTAAACATAGTTTTTGACCCTGAAGTAAGAGGAACCGTAACCTGCGATTTTACTGACGTCCCTTGGGACCAATTTATAGATATCATCCTCAAACAGAATAAACTGGGAAAAAGCATTGAAGGCAATGTTCTCCGAATCGGTCCAATCGGAGTTCTTACCAGGGAACAGGAGGAACAGCGCAAGTTAAAAGAAAGTCAAGAATTAGCAGGGCCTTTAGTAGTTAAAACATTCCGTCTTTCTTACTCAAAAGCAAGTGACGTACAAGCACTCATAGGCTCAAAAATATCAGAGCGAGGAGAAATAATCGTTGACGAAAGAACGAACACTCTGATTATTTCTGAGGTAAAAGACAAAATTGATATACTTGAAAGGCTTATTAATGTATTTGATACAGCAACACCTCAGGTTTCTATTGAAGCCAGAATCGTAGAGGCAACCTCCACTTTTATCCGTAATTTCGGTGTTCAATGGGGATGGCGTGGAGTAGCAGACCCGTTTTACGGAAACCAAACTTCCCTGCAATTTCCTAATAAAATATTGAGTGACGGGGCCCTTATTCCTCAAGGAATTGTTACAAAAGGAATCGGTGGACCTCTGGGTGGATATGCTATCAATCTTCCTGCACCTGCTTTTAGTACGGCAGTCGGTCTTTCCCTAAGCAATATTCTAGACACTTTCAGCCTGGATGTAGCCATTTCCGCTCTTGAAACTTCCGGTGAAGGCCGAATTATTTCCTGCCCAAAAGTAACAACTCAGAACAACCAGCCTGCAGAAATCATCCAGGGGCGGCAGATTCCTGTCCAAACAGTGGCAAATTTTACAGTTACTACAAGATACGTAAATGCAGCATTAGAACTTAAAGCCACTCCTCAAATTACTGCCGAAGGAACAATCATCATGACAATTGAAATCCAGAATAATGCCGCTGACTTTGCTAACCTTGTTAACGGCATTCCTCCCATAACCACTCAAAGCGCTAAGACAACAGTAATGATCCCTGATGGAGGAACAACCGTCATTGGCGGAATTTACAGAACCGAAGATTCAATAACTCGCGAAAGAGTACCTTTTCTCTATAAAATTCCCATTTTGGGAAACCTTTTCCGCTCATTCGCCAGGACAAAACAAAATCGAGAACTTCTCATTTTCATAACTCCGAGAATAATTAAATAATAGGGTGTATAAAATGAAAAAGGCAAAATATGCTTTAAAAATATTGGCAGTCTTTCCAGTAATTTTATTGCTTCTCTCATGTAATCCCATAGAGAATGAATCTGATTCCGCTAGCATTCTCGTTGTAAAAAGCATGACAGGCACAGACCTCGAAGGTAACGAAGTAAACTATCTTCAATCAGATGTGCTTTTTGTGGACCCCTCTACTTCTGTTGAAACAATTACAGCCGACGGGGCCAAAGTTTCACTGGGAGTAACGCTTTTGGACCCGGTCTCTGCTTACGGCCCATCTTCGTTTAACGGTATCACTGTCGACAGATATGTTGTTACCTACATGAGAGCTGATGGAAAAAATGTTGAGGGTGTTGACGTTCCGTACTCTTTTGAAGGGGCATTATCTGCTTTCATTGAAGTCGATTCCTCTGTCGATATTTCTTTTGTCATTGTGAGAGCGATTTCTAAAGCAGAGCCCCCACTGATTGACCTCATAGATGGCAGGGCTGAAGGTGTCTTAAATGTAAATGCCAAAGTTGACTTTTATGGCCATGACTTGACTAACCGAAATGTCAAAGCTACGGGCTATATAAGTATTTTCTTTACAAATTATGTCAACGAATAAGGATAAGGAAAATGAAGTCCAAAATTTATTTAATATTGATAATTTCAATTATGGTGCTCTTTATTTCATGTAAGAGAACAGCTATAGAAGCTCCTTCCCCTGTAGGCCCATCAAGCTTCTCAATACTGCTGGATTTATCCGCAAGTCCAAATGTTTTATTTGCAGGAAGTTCACGCGAAAGCACTACAATAACAGCCAGTTTAACGGATTATAAGGGTATTCCAATTGTCAATAAGACAGTTCTCTTTGAGATCAGCCCAAGCTATGGCTTTTTCGAAGGCAATGAGTCAGTAAAACAAGCTGTCACAGACCAAAATGGCAGCACTTCTCTTGTTTTCTTTGGCCCAAACTCCGAGGAGGTCTCTACCGATACAACTGTCTACATTTATGCAACTGTAGCATGGGAAGGCACGGAATGTATTACCGAATTAACACCTGTCTATATTATAAGTGGTGCTATCACTCCATCTCTAACCCTGAGCCCTGAACCCAATGTCCTGTATGCAGGGTCAACACGCGAGAGATCAACTATTAAAGCCACTTTGACATTAACAGGTGGAATTCCGTATTCACACCAAAAAATTTACTTTGAGATTTGTGATTCATCAGGTAACAATGTAGAGATTGGTTATTTCAATGACAATATATCAATTCAAACAAGATTTACAGACGGAAGTGGGATTGCTGAAGTAACCTATTTTGGACCGATTGCTTCGGAAATTGCTAGCGACACAACAATCTATATCAAAGCTACTCATAAGGGAAGTGGAGATATATTCACATCCACCACGGCTCCTATTCAGATCATTCGAGAGCCTACCACTATATCACTCGACCTGAATGCTAATCCTAATGTCATACGCGCAGGAACAGAATGCGAAAAATCAACCATAACAGCTACTTTAGCATTAACAGGTGGGATTCCTTTCGTAAACCAAAAAATTTACTTTGAGATTTGTGATTCATCAGGTGACAATATCAACATTGGCTATCTCCATAATAATACAGGATATACAAACGAAAATGGAATTGCTGAAGTAACATATTCTGGACCGATTGCTTCAGAAATAACCGCCGCTACAACAGTCTATATCAAAGCTACTTACCAGGGAGAAGGAGATACATTTGTTAATCAAACGGTTCCTATTCAGATTCTTCGAGAGACGCCTACCACTATATCACTCGACCTGAATGCTAATCCTAATGTCATACGCGCAGGAACAGAATGCGAAAAATCAACCATAACAGCTACTTTAACATTAGCAAGTGGGAGTCCTTTCGTAAACCAAAAAATTTACTTTGAGATTTGTGATTCATCAGGTGACAATATCAACATTGGCTATCTCCATAATAATACAGGATATACAAACGAAAATGGAATTGCTGAAGTAACATATTCTGGACCGGTTTACTCAGAAATAACCACTGCTACAACAGTCTATATCAAAGCTACTTACCAGGGAGAAGGAGATACATTTGTTAGTCAAACGATTTCTATTCAGATTCTTCGAGATGCTGATAGTTAACGTCAAAGTTGTAATAATCTGAGATAATACATTACTAATCATAGATAAAAATCGATTTTCTTAATTTAATTTTCTCAACAGATTTTCTCAGCACTTCATCAATGTTTTTCTTTTTCTTCGATTTTAAAATTATCTGGACCCGATTTTTTCCTCTTATTTTTGATACATATGCCAATGCCGGCCCCAAAATTTCAATACTATCATCCTGACTTTTAAGTAAAGAAGAAAATTTCCTAGAGTTTCTTGCTAAAGTTCTTAAGTTTTCTCCCTGGAACAGCACCTCGACCATATGTGAAAAAGGGGGATAATTCATGATGCGGCGGTATTTAATCTCTTTACTATAGAAAGAAACATAATCGTTATGGGCAGCCGTGCAAATACTGTAATGATTGGGAAAAGCTGTCTGGATAAGAAGTTCAGAGTTATCATTCATCAGCACAAAATTTCCCATCTGAGCGATACTCTGGAAAGTTTTTTGACTGGCTCTATAGTCGGAAAGTGTAAGGATTATCTCCGGGGAAAGGATGATAACAAAAGTTAGTGAAGGCAAATTAACTTGATGCGCCAACAGCTGTGTGCCTATTAAAATATCGATTTTCTTTTTACGGAATTGATTAAGAACTCTTTCCTGGTCTTTTTTGCTTTTCAGCACATCGACATCAAAACACACTACTTTACTTTCAGTGAACATTTTTTCCAATTCCTCTTCGACAACCTCAATTCCAAATCCTCTTTTTTTGATGACGCTGCTTTTGCATTCAGGACAATTATCCATCTTAGGAAGAGAATAATTACAGTAGTGACAAACCAGTTTCCCTTCTCTTTTATGATATGTCAGGGGAATATCACAATAGATACACCGTGGAATATAGTCACATTTTGAACATACAATAAAGGAAGCATATCCGCGCCGGTTAAAGAAAACCAAAACCGGCTCTTTTTTTTCTATCCTCTCCCTGATTTTATCAATAACTCTTCGAGAAATTACTCCTTTTTTTAGCCTATCATCTATAATTTCCACTCTGTTCTTTCTCTGCCCACCTTCCAAATATAATAAATATCCCCTCTTTTTTGCTTTATAAAAAGATTCAACAGACGGGGCAGAAGAGCCATAGACTACAACTGAATTCTCATGCTTTGCTCTGAGTAAGGCTCCCTTTCTTGCATCATAGGATGGGTTTTCTAACTGATAGTAAGACTCATCCTGTTCTTCATCAACAATGACCAAACCAGCATTCTCAAGAGGTGAAAAAAGAGCAGACCGAGAGCCGACAACTATATCTATTCCCCCTTCTTTTATTCTTCGCCATTCGAACTCTCTCATTCGTCCTGACATCCGGCTGTGAAGAAGCGCCACATTTTCTCCAAACCTCTTTTCAAACTTTTTTGCAAGGCCCTCTGTCAGAGAAATCGCAGGAACAAGAAAAAGGACTTTCCTCTGCAGGGCCAGCATCTTTCTTATCAGATAAAAATATACTGCCTCCCTCTTCTCCGTAGGGCCAAACAGGAGGAATGGCGAAAAGGCCTCTTCTGCCATCTTTCTAGTTATGAGAGATGCAGCATAGTTAGAGCTTTCCTCCAGAGAAAAATCCATTTCAAGCTGAGTAGGAATTCTAGGAGCAGCAGACCTTTTTCTTCGGACTGTTTTTTTTATTCCCCTTTCAATATAAATCAAACCTTTCTTTTCTAATCTAGAAATAAGATAAGAAATATTTTTCCCTTTGAATCTCCTTCTAAGAAATAATTCGCTGTAACTTTTTTCCTGGAGGAAACTTAATATTCTCTTCTCTTCTCTGGATATACGCTCGCTTTTTACAGCATTCACCCCTTTCTCAGAAATAAATATTCTTGCTTTGCTCTTAAGAATAAAAGAAGGAGGAAGAGAAGCCTGCAGCAGCTCTCCCCATGAGGAATAGTATTCCCTGCTCAAATCACGAACAAATGAAAGGAATTCGGGAGTAAAAACTGGCTTTTCATCCAATAGTTCCTTTATTTCTTTGAGCTTAAATCCTTTGGTCAAGTTCCTTTTTTTAAGCCTTACAACAAATCCCGTCAATAACCTTTGGCCAAACGGGACAAGAACCCTTGTCCCAATATCTATATTTTCCGCGTAGATTTCAGGTACAATATAGGAAAAGATCCGGTTGACTGGAAGAGAAAGGACGATTTCAGCGTATAATGTCATTTTTTGCCCAGGAAGGCCATTACTTTTTGCATGTCTTCCCAGACCATTTTCCTGAGTAATTTGTTGCCTTCATTTCTGATAAGATAGGATGGATGAAAAGTCGGCATCACTTTAATATTGTTAAAATCATAGAAATCGCCTCGCAGTCTTGATATTACTAATTTACTCTGGATGAAAAAATGTGAAGGCACATTCCCCAATGTCACAATTACTTTAGGCTTTATTATTCTCAACTGTTCAAAGAGATATCCTTTACATTTTTCAATTTCATCTACATTAGGATTCCTGTTTTCAGGAGGCCTGCACTTGATAATATTTGTGATATATACTTCTTTTCTATTGAAATGCATTGCATTTATTATTTTTGTAAGCAGCTGGCCCGCTCTTCCAACAAAAGGCTTCCCTTGGATGTCTTCTTCCCGGCCTGGAGCCTCTCCTACAAACATAAGTTCAGCATTTAAATCCCCCTCTCCCACAACAACATTTTTCCTGCTTATTGACAGGGGACATCTCTTACAATGAAGGATTCTCTCTTGAAGAGAAAGAGTCGGAGATTCTACAGACGTTTGTTTAGATGAAAAATCCTTCAAAATAAAATCAACCCCAAGTTCTGATAAAAACAGGAATCTTTCCTTGATATCTATAAGGATCCTTTCAGTTTTTGTTTCCAATTATCCCCTCTATTTCGTCCAGGATTATTTGACTGATCTCAAATTTGCTCTTCTTCTCAGTATGAATCGTTCTCCCGTTCGGAAAGATTATACCAACCTGGTTGAAATCTGATTCAAAACCTATGTCCTCTTTTGACACATCGTTTGTTACAATCAAATCAAGATTTTTCTGTTTCATTTTTTTTCGTGCATTATCCGCAATATTCTCTGTCTCTGCTGCAAATCCGATTAAGATTTTATTCCCCTTTCTCTTGCCCAGCTTTTCCAGTATATCTCTAGTCCGGGTAAGTTTAACTTCATTCAACAATGACTGTTTTTTAATTTTCTGAGAAGCTCTCTCAGCAAACTTGAAATCAGAAACAGCTGCTGCCATAATCACAATATCAACCTTATCGAAGTGTTTCACAACCTTTTCTTCCATCTCGTCTGCAGTCTGAATCCTTATAAATTCTGCTCCAAGAGGTGGAATTAAACTGCCAGGCCCGGAAATAAGGATGACTTCAGCTCCACGCCTCAGAGCTTCCTCTGCAATTTCATACCCCATTTTGCCTGAAGAACGGTTACTCAAGAACCGAACAGGATCCAAGAATTCTCTTGTCGAACCAGCAGTTATCAAAACAGTCTTGCTCTTTAAACTCCTGCTCCTCTTCAGCAATTTTAACCCTTCCTCCACTATTATTTCAGGTGAAGCTAGTCTGCCCCATCCTTTATCCTTACAGGCTAAATACCCCTTTTCGGGTTCAACAAATTTCACTCCAAAAACCTTAAGTTTCCGGATGTTCTCTTGAGTTTGCCTATGCAGGTACATCCCCTCATTCATCGCTGGAGCTATTAATACCGGGCACTTAACAGCCGTATATAACGTCGATAAAAAATCATCTGCCACCCCTGCAGCAAGCTTTCCGACCATGTTAGCAGTAGCCGGAGCAATAAGAAGAAGAGATATTTCTTTGGTCAGAGCTATATGCGGGATTTTTTCGGATGCTTCTTCACTGAAAAGGTCTATAAAAATATCATTGCCAGTAATCGCCCTGAAAAGAACAGGAGAAATTAAACGGGCAGCATTTACAGTCATGACAACCTGAATTTGAAACCCTTTCTTCTGGAAAATACGGATAATTTCGCAAGATTTATAAATACTTATTGAGGAGCATACTCCCAAGGCAATTTTTTCCATTTTGGTATTTACATCTCTCCCTCAGAAAAACTCCTGAGAATAGGCAAAATCTCTTTCTGGCGTAAATCAGTACGGCATTTCATGCCAACAATGATTGACTTAAGTTCATGTACAGCATCATCCAGTTTATCATTAATAATTATGTAATCAAAGTGAGGATAATGCCTGATCTCTCTTTTAGCCACTTCAAGTCTTTCTTTAACCGCCTCAGGTCTCTCCTGGCCTCTCTTTTGCAATCTTCTCTTTAACTCCTGGAAAACAGGAGGGAGAATAAATATGAACACCGCTTTTCTGAATTTCTCTCTTATTTGCTGTGCTCCTTGTACATCGATATCTAAAAGAAGGTCTTTCCCAGCTCCCTTTTTTTCTATCTCCCTTCTGGAAGTACCGTAATAATGACCATGCACAACTGCCCATTCTGCCAGCATCTTCTCTTCAATCATCTGTTCAAATTTTTCCTTTGAAACAAAATAATAATCCTTTCCTTCTTCTTCTTCGTCTCTCATTTTTCGGGTTGTGAAGGAAACAGAAAATTCTATATTATCAATCTCTTCCAGAACATTCCTTACAAGTGTAGACTTTCCGCACCCAGATGGCCCTGAAATGACAAAAATCATGGCTAATTCCTCTCTTGCTGAAACATTATAACATTAATATCTATCATTTGACCTGAATTATTCATAAAAATTGCTGATAGAATTAATATAATATCAACTAGTTTTGATCATTCTTCATGAAACTCTCAGAACTAGTTTATCCTATATCATATCGATGATATAATTTAAATCTATTATCAGCAATTTTTACCTTTCAGGCAAGCCAATCTTACTGCATCTGCTTCGTTACAGCCCATTCGTGGTGAAAGACCACAACTTCATGCGCTGTGCCTCGCATCTGCAGCAACCTAGACTAGTGAATAATCCAGGTTGAATAATACAGGCACGTAAAATGAGCTTGCTATTCAATATTCTGAACCTGCTGCCGGATACTTTCAAGCTCTCCCTTTACAGCTAAAATCTCCCTTGTTATTTCAATATCCTGGGACTTGGATCCTATGGTGTTCGCTTCCCTCATAAGCTCCTGAACAGTAAAATCGAGTTTCTTCCCTACCGGCCCCTCTGTCTTTGAAGATATGAGGTCCCGTACAGATGATAAATGGAATTTCAATCTTGCAATTTCTTCTGTCAAATCATACTTTTGCGCCATATAAGCTGCTTCTTGTAGTAGTTTATCATCCGAAAGCGATGTTTCACAGCTTAATTCCTTCAGCCTTTCTCTCATTTTTTCCTGAATAACAACAGGCTGTTTCCTAGCCAGCTTCTCTAACCGGGTCATAATCCGTCTCAAGTTCTGAACATGGCTCCGGAGTTCCCCTGCCAGTTTTCTTCCTTCTCTCATTCTCTCTTTAATAAGCTCATCCAGCGTCTTTTTAAAAGCCCTCTCTAAAAAAACAGCCTCTTCCTCAAAAAAACTTTTCCTTTTGAACTCCATAACATGGGGAATGGCAAACAAATTCTCTATTGGGAATGAAATTTTATTGACCATATCAGAAGATATTTTCTTAAAAGAAGAAAGAATTTTCAGAAGCAGGTCATCATTAATAGTAATGTCCCATCCTTTTGAATCCGAAAAAGTCAAATCAATAAAAATTTCTACCCTGCCTCTATATAGTTTTTTATCGCAGAGAGCTCTTATTGTGTTTTCAATGTCTCTAACATAGGTCCCACGGAAACTCCAATCCAAGAAACGATGGTTTAACGTCTTTATGCTTATTTTTGCGGATAGGGTTTTAAAAGTGAATTCTTTCTCTGCAAAACCTGTCATACTTCGGATCATAGAATAATTTCCTTCTCTTCCGGAAACTGTAAGTCGTATAGTTTTTTATATATCCCATTTTTCCTGCAAAGCTCAGCATGTGTACCAATTTCAGTGATCTTTCCCTTGTCCACAACAAATATTTTATCAGCATTCCTGATCGTAGATAACCGATGGGCAATAACAAAAGTTGTCCGATCTTTCATAACATTAGACAGTGCAATCTGGATTAATCTCTCTGATTCCGAATCAAGAGCTGAAGTAGCTTCATCAAGAACAAGAATGGGGGGGTTTTTCAGCAGCGCTCTGGCAATAGCCAATCTCTGTCTCTGCCCGCTGGACAACAATGCTCCCCCCTCTCCTATTTGAGTATCATAGGCTTCAGGAAGTTCCATTATGAAATCATGCGCCATTGCGGCTTTAGCTGCTTTTTTGACATCATCCAAAGATGTTTTTACCCGGCCATAAGCAATATTATTGTATACACTATCGTTGAAGAGAATAAGTTCTTGTGTAACAAGCCCGATCTGGGAACGGAGGGAATCAATTGTTATTTCACTGATATCATTGTCATCAATCAAAATTCTCCCCGAAGTCGGATTATAAAAGCGAGAAAGCAGATTGATAATCGTAGTCTTTCCAGAACCGCTTAATCCGACAAGAGCTACCATCTCTGTAGGAAAAACTTCAAAATCCACATTAAAAAGCACGGGTCTTGTTTCATTGTACCTGAATGAAACATTTTCAAATTTTACGCTTCCCTTTACATGTGGAAGGGAATAAGCATTTGAATTATCAACAATTTTGAGAGTACTCTGAAGTATCTCCTGGACTCTTTCATGACAGGCCACTCCTTGCTGGATAACAATATTGGCCCGGCTTAGTCTTTTTATAGGGGTATACATCATGAAAATTGCCATGATAAATGCGCCAAAATCTCCCGGGCTGATGTGGCCCTGGGTTATTCTGCTGGTTCCAACAATAAGCACAAAAGCACCCAGCAAACCACCCAAAAATTCCATGAAAGGAGAGGACAGGCTTCCAATCCATGCCAGCTTCATACTCGTTTTAAAATAGCTTTTGGTTGCCTCAAAAAACTTCTTCAATTCAAACTTTTCCATAGTAAATGATTTGACTATTTTATTGCCGGTAATTGTTTCGTAAAGTAGGCTGAATATATTAGCCATTTTTTCCTGATTTAATTTCCCCTTCTTTTTAAGCTTAGTGCTAAAAACAGCCAAGGGAATAACAGCCAGCGGAGCTATAACAAAAGATGCTATTGCCAAATGCCAGTCAATAAAAAAGATGCCAATAAGAAGAGCCAAAAGGACGAAAATTTCCTGTACAAGATCTCCAAGACTGCCTGAAACTGCCTCTTGAATCTTATCTACATCGCTGGTTAGTCTGGACATGAGTTTGCCAGTTGCCTTGTGGTCAAAATAATCAGAGGATTGGTATATTAGGTGACTAAAAAGATCATTTCTCATCTTGTTTACGACTTTCAGGCCTACTGATTTCATAAAAAAGGAAGAAAGAAAAGTAAACAATCCCTTGCCGAAAATAACAATGACCAGAAGCAGTGGTAAAAATACCAGGAGCTGTTCTTCGGTAATATGAAGCTTATTGATAATAAAATCCATAAAACGCACTTTTTCAACCTCTCCAACTTTAGGAGCAAGATGGAACATTTTATCCATGATAGGTTGAATTAAATTGATAAAAACATATGTAAAAAATGCAACAAAAACACTGCAAACAAAAGAGACAATAAGCCTGTTTTTCTCCTTTAATGTCAGCTTTAGAAGTTTTAATATTTCTTTCATATCTTAAATCTACATTGTATAATATTTATTCTTGCTCAGGACATTTTTTATTTCTCTTCCGCTGAGTGAATTAATCCCGGTTAAGGCAATCCTTGGGGGTTTTTCTTTTTCATTTTTTGGGACACCCAATTATTGAAATGATTTTTTATATTCACCCATCAAGTAATACATCTTGTCTTTAAGAACAAGCTTTTTTTTCTTTAACTCTTTTTCCTCAAGCATCTCTTTTTCTGTCAGGAATCCCTTTTTTTTAAACTCTTCGAGTTTTTCTTCACACTTTTTGTGGGATTCAAAAATATTTCTGAAATTCTTGTCTTCTCTTAATAAAAGCATTTTCAGCTCTTTTTCTTCCATTAAGCTACTCCTTACTTCAAAAGAATATCACAATAAATAGGCTATTTCAATTTGACAAGATGCCAAAACTATAAATTTTAATTGACTTAATAGGAGAGGAAAATTATACTAAAAAACAGCTCAAATAAATATGGCGAGGTAGCTCAGTCGGTAGAGCGAGAGACTGAAAATCTCTGCGTCGGCGGTTCAATTCCGTCCCTCGCCATTTTTTTTCAAGTTTTATTTCTAAGACACATAACACTCTTAATATTGTTTTATATGTCTGGATTTCCTGCAGACCGGAATTATCACGAATATTTTATATCGGAATGTTAGACTGGGGATATTATTGCAGATGCTTTCTTGTGCTATGAGCTTCGCGACTTCAGAAATTCTCTCAATTCAGAACCGAACTCCTGCCTCTTTAAAGCAAGGTCAACAGATGCCTCGATGAACCCCAATTTATAACCTGCATCATAACGTATCCCCTCAAAAAGATATCCGTAAACAGGCTGAGTATCCAGAAGTCTTTTTATTGCATCTGTGATTTGAATTTCCCCCCCATGATCCGGTGGAGTCCTTTTGATGGCGTCAAATATTTCAGGAACGAAAACATAACGCCCTAGAATTCCAAGGTCAGAGAAAGCTTTTTCAGGGCCTGGCTTTTCGACCATATCTTCTATCTGAAAGATTCTTTCAGAAATTTGCCTGGGCTTGATAATCCCATATTTTTTTGTGCCCTCTTCATCCACACGGCCCAGGACAATTACAGAGGCTTTTAATTCGGAATATGCATTCATAAGCTGCTTTATACAGGGTACACTGCAATCAAAAATATCATCAGGAAGAAGAACAGCAAAAGGCTCATGACCAATATGGTTTTCAGCCATTAGAATGGCATGACCCAGCCCCAGAGCCTCTTTTTGGCGGATAAAACAGAATTCTGCAAGATCCGAGATCTTTTTCACTTCTTCCAGAAGCTCAAGCTTTCCTTTGTTTATTAAAAATTGTTCAAGTTCGGGAGTTCTGTCAAAATGATTTTCCAGAGATGTCTTTCCTCTGGTTGTTATGACAGCAATGTTTTTGATTCCGGACTGAACAGCTTCTTCAACACTATACTGAATCAAAGGTTTGTCAACAACATTCAGCATTTCTTTTGGCTGCGATTTTGTGGCGGGAAGAAAACGAGTGCCAAAGCCTCCTGCAGGAATAACTGCTTTTCGAATCATCATTTTATCCTTCAAATTAAGATGTTTCTCCTCGTATAAAAATATCCGGGGGAAAGATCTATCTTTCCCCCGGCATGAATCTTCTAGATATGCAGATTTCTTAATAAAAAAAGAAATCCTGTTTTCTTACCAGTTATAACCTAAAGAAGCACCAAAAGACCAGATTTTTAAAGTATAATAACCCGGCATTTCAACATCGGTTAAGGTTAAAGGAATATCTCTGTCTTTCCCTTTAAGATATTCACCTGAAAAATCGACATGAAGGCCATTCTCAAGAGCGTATCCAAAACCAAAAGTAACTGCGCTGAAGTCATAATTTGGGACAAGAACATTCATTGTCTCATCAGGCGAAGGAGCAGGATCAAAGTAATAACCTCCTCTAAAGGCAAAGGTTTTTATCTTATATTCGGCTCCAAACCTTATTTGAGTGGCGTCTTTCCAATGCATCGCCATCTTATCCTTTCCGCTATTTGCCATTATTCCCTGCCACATAACATCCGTAAATTCAAATTCAAGAACGTCAATCTTTTTCCAGTTGGTGTATTGAACATCAGCAGTAAACGTTAAATTTTCAATCGGCTTAAAAGCTATGCCTCCAGCCAGCCACATAGGCCATGTCACTTCCGCTGTCATCTCAGAAGTCGTGGGAATCGTTGCTCCAAAAAGAGGAGAGCCTGGAATCATACCCAAAACATTTAATTTGGATACTTCGGCATCTCCGCTGAAGGATATCTTAGTGGGAGTCCGGAATGTAACCCCGATGCTAAACATTTCACTCGGCTTAGCCAACAATCCGAATGTCGCTCCATATCCCCAGCCTGTCAGGTTTACATCCTGCTGGCCAAGATCCACACCCATTTCTGCTGAACCTGCATGCGTTGAGATATCAAACATGCCGTAGTTAATGTTCAGTGCAGCACCGACAAACAGGTTGTCGCTCACTTTGTATGCCAGGGCTGGTGCAATAGTGACCACTCCAATCTTGCTTTTCCAATCATAAGTATTACCAAAGCATATAGGAGCAAAATCGCTGCCCGTCCAATCAGCACCCAGCCCGGATGGAGTGTAAACTCCGATTCCAGCCACTAAATTCTCGTTTATGGGGTGGTAATATGCAGCTATTCCAACAAGATAATGTTTTGTCGGTGATGTCGCATCCACACTGATTGGAGCCAAGGGATGAGTAAATTTGAAAGTACTGGTCGGCAAAATATCATCACCGCCAAATCCGAAAGTCTTCTGATTAAATTGTGCGATTCCGGCTGGATTCCAGAAGATAGCACTATAGTCATCAGCCAAACCCACAAAGGCACCACCCATTGCCACAGCTCTTGCTCCAAGGCCGTTCAAATTCAAACCATTCGCAAAGGCCATAGAACTCATAAACACAAGAACCGTAACAAAAGAGAGTAAGAATTTTCCTTTCTTCATGTTAACCTCCTTCGAGTTTTCCCTCTGTTTACGATATTTTTATCTGTTTGTCAAATAAATGTAGTCGTTCAGTACGTTAGTGACCCATTGTCTCTGTGATTTAATAACCATTGTTGATAATATTCATAGGGAGTTAAATAATCAAGTGAAGGAAATTTTCTCTCCAGATATTCCAGAAACAAAGAACCGGCAAAACTACTCTGTCTGCAATAAGCTCTGAGTCCATCACATCGGGATATGACATCTCTGGCACTGAATTGATAACGTACCAGATTAGGCAGAAGCTTCACCCTCAGGGTGTCTACCTCTACTAAATCACAAGGTGCTTCAACTTTATAATCTTTGGGAATACGGGTGGCATATCTCGGTTTCCTCTTTCGTCAACTTAAGTATGGATCATTGTGATGAACCTTGCGATGAGCCTGGGGCAAAAAATGCCACTCTAAGAAAAATCGTCTGAGTGATTTCCCGTATTTTCAATTTAAAGAACTATTTAGCACGGCCCGACCACCTTCCCATTTTTTTTATTACCACAAGCTTATTTCCCGAAAATCTTTTTCTGAATAGCCTTCCATATTTCTTCTAATTCAAGCCTTTTTGCCCACAAAAAAATGTATTTTAAATCTATCATTTCTTGCGAAATCTTAAGTATACCCGCGATATCTCGGAGATGCTTTTCAGATCCGCCTTCTTTATAATATTCCATTATTTTTATAATCACATCTTCCGGAGAAGCAAAATTTGCTTCCGTATCTTCTAATAGCTTGATTCGCTTTAATCGTCTAAAGCGACTCCTGTCGAATTCGTCTTTTTTACTGATGATTACATCAATTTTTAATCCAGATGAAGGATGAATAATGTTGAACTGATCTTTACGACGAATGGCTCTAATTGCTGTCTCTACATCCAGATAAAAATCTTCTCTAGGAAAACACTCTTTTAGCCCTTTGAGGTGTTCTTCTTGAATGTCAGCCACGATATCGATGTCATTGGTCAGCCTTGGTTCACCATAAGCAATGCTGGCAATCGCCCCTGTAATCAGGTACGGGATTTTTAAATTCTCAAAACAGTGGACAACTATCCGGATCAGCTCATACTGCTCCATGAGAAATTCTCCTAGCTACTTCTTTTTGAATTTGTTTGTCTGTCCAATCGGGATGCAGCCATCGGAGACTATTGAAAAGTAAAATTTTCGTTGAGTGCCACAAACCAAAAGCAACTCTGAGTCTTTCAAGATAAGTCTTTTTTTTATAAATTTCTGCCATCATATCGTCGATTGACTCTATTTGGCAAAGAATTGATCTCATAAATTTTCCTTCTTCCCTCTTATATCATAAGGGAAGAGTTCGGTCAAACATTAGAAACCCCATTGTCAAATCAAAGCAAAAACTTCCGGATGCCAGGTGCAGAATTCATGTGCCAGTTTCAAAAACCAGGGCTTCCGGGAGCTCAAGTTTACCCTTTTCTTTTAAATAGTAAAGAAAGAAGGGGAACTCAATTTTCTTCCGGAGCATACATTTTGTTCGGAACCAGAGTGCGCCGGCCTATTTCCGGGCCATAATCCCCGACAGAATAAGGCGTGCGGAAAAGCATTACAGGATATTTCTGGCTTTTGTCCTTGGGGACATACACTTGGGTATAAAGTTTGACTCCATCCCGCATCAAAACCATGTGTTCGCTCTTAGTATAATGCTTCTTAATCTCATAATTCGCCCCGGTACAGGAAAAAACTGATAAAATAGCAAGGAATAAAATGAAAATACTCAAATTCAAGAATTTATTTCTTAAGATAGAGCTCATCCATACCTCCTATTTCATGATAAGATGAATTTTTACTGCGTTTCTTTTCAATTTTATCCTCAACAATTATCTCGAGGCATATTCTCCAACCTCTTTTCTTTTATCTTTTTTCAAACTCAGTAAACTAGTCATTTCTTTTCCTTTAAAGCCTCAACATTCTTTTTCACTTGAGGCTGATCTGGATTTATTTCCAGGGATTTCTCCCATACGGCTAAAGCTTCCTCAAATCTTTTTAGTTGAAAATAACATTCGCCCACAGCGTTCAAAATGTTTGTGTTTATCCCGTAATGGGAAATTGCTTTATCAAATAACTGGATGGCTTCGCTTAATCTCCCAAGATTCTGGTAGGCTCTACCCATAATGAAAAAAGCTTCGTATTTCGGGGGTTGAGTTTCATTCAAAAAAGGAAGCAAAACAGACTCAATCTCTCTGAATTCAGATAAAGCCATGTGAGCACGAGCCAAACTCAATGCAAAATCGATTGATTCTGGCTTTCTTCGATAAGCTTTCTCCAGTCTGACACTAGCTTCTGTTGTCTTTCCACTGTTTAAAAGCTGAGTTCCGATTAAATAGTCATACACTGGATCATCGGTTCCAGGTAAAAATTTGGTATAAAACCAAGGACGAGCAATGGATGCAACATGAGTTACATCGAATTCCTCTGTATCAGAGAGAACTTCTTGGCTATCGATAAAAAGAGAAACCCGAATTCGATAATGAGCAGGAAGGAATTCTTTAAGCGGGAAATTTTCTACAAAATTTGGCATGCTCGAGTATTCATTAATTTTCTTTGCTATAGTATAAAAATCTTTTTCGTCTTTAAAAATAACATATCTGAGTTCACCTCTGCCTTTCAATGCCTGATCCAAACCATGAATCTGGAAAGCTACAATCAAGTTATCTTCTCTGAGAAAAACCCTATTCGCCTGAAAATAAATCTGCTGTTTTCCTATCTGGAAAGGCCGGAGTCTGCTTTGAGAAGTCTTATTTTCCTTCATCTTATAGCCAAGAAAGAGGGACGTCATCTGGAGGACATCTCCCTCACTCGGAATAAGAATATCTCGCTCCACAGAGGTAAACTCTTTGGAAATTTCATTCTTCAGGAGAATAGACATTCTAAAATTTCCAGGAATAAGAGGAAACATATCAAGGATACTGAAGGGTTTGTGGCTTATTTGCTTCATCTGTTCCTCATTGAACTCAAGAGAAATTTTCTTTTCAAACTGATAGATGGTTTTTCCCTGCATACCTGAGACCTTTCCATTTAACATCAAGGTAGTGTAATATTTATTCTCGTACAAGTTCACTGAAAGTTTTTCTGGCTCTACAGCATAGTTAACGAAATAAATGCCCGAAGGGTCTTTTACGATTTTAATTAAAAAATCGCTATCTATGTAATTTGTTGAGTACTCTACTCCTACGCTATCCTTGTACTCGAGGAATTTCTTGGCATATTTCTCTTTTATCTGCCTTACAGGAGTTGTTTCAATCCTCTGAATTAATATATCTGAAGACATGCTTGGTCGGCCTCCAGCAAGAGGCCGCTCTCCAGGAATGAGATTGAGCGAAACTTCAGCCAGAGCTGGCTCGAATTCCCTGAGTTGCTCGAAAGCTCTAAGGTAATCCAGTGGATCGCCGAAATGAGATGTCATTAATGCCTGTGGACCGTCTTGAAGAGGACTGTAAAGCTTATATTCTCCTATACCTCCCTCCTTAAAAAAGACAATGTTAAATCCCGGAGGAAGGCCTAAATTCGTCTTCCCCTGATAGAACCAGATTTCTGTGGGATAAACCTGAGTCTTCCCTTCAAATCTCTGGATGTCGTTGGGCTCTCCCAGGATAATATGCATACGCCCCCGGTCCGTTCTCCAGCCTGGTCTCGGCGCTTGACGGCCGAAAAAGTGGTTGACATATCTTATGCGGCTATAGTGCTCTTTTTTGAACTCGTTTTCAGGAGTGCCTGGCGTAGGATCACGATGCTTCCAAAAAGCCTCTATAAAAAGATCCCTTTCTCTATCTGTCTTGAGTTTTAAAAAGACTTCTTTCTCGATAGGAGCCATGATATAAACGACTTCCTCTTCGAGCCATTTTTTGTAACGCTCAGGAAGATCAGTCTTCTTCGCTCCCACCTCTCCACAGAGAAAAAAGACAACAAGGAAGAAAAGAAATAAAACTGAGAACTTTTTGTGCATGATTACCTCCCTCTCAAAACCTGAAACCTGAATAATTCAAAAATAATCGGAGCTACAATCCCATAGTCAGCCCTTTCCGATGGGAAACGCCAAGGCTGGACCTACACTCCGGGCAAAAGTAAATACAACGTTTCCCTAAATCGCCCTTTAGTTCTCGATACCAGACCGTTCTGAGTTCTTTCTTGCAATTCGGACATATCGGTAAGACATCTTCTTTTTTCTCAAATGGAATCATGTTGGCCTCCTAATAGAATTTACATACCCAGCCAGTATCATATCATATTCATTTCAATCTTACAGGTCGAGCGTAAAGGCGATTTACAGCAGAGGTCCTTTTATGTGAAGAGTATGATACGGATGAAGAACCGGCTCTGGGCACTTTTGGCTCAGCAGTCAGAGGAGGCCCCGAATGAATTATGCTAAAACCGCTTCAAAATGGCTAGAACAAATTCTAAAATTTTCTGGGGAACTCCAGCTATTTTATACTATTGACATCAATCGAGCTCATACACCTTTTTCATGCGCCATCAAAAATGTAAGGTGGCTGATAAGATAAGCAAGTGTACTTTCGGCTCCTTGATTTCTGTTGACACCGTAACTCTCTAAGCTATCATTACATCCATGGGTTTCAAAATCGTATATATGAATGCAGAGGTCGTTATCTCCTAAAAACCACTTAAAAGAAGCATACATCTTTTTAATGTAATCTCTATCCCCTATAACGATGAAAGCCTGATAATACATCATTATCATTGCCATAGCATCAATCGGCTGCTGAGCATACTGTGAGCGTTTTCCACCCTTTTTATACCAACCTTCATTTCCTATTAATGACAAATATTCATCTCTAAATGAAACACTTTCAAGGAACTCCATCGATTCCTTGGCAACTCTTAATATACTCTCATCGCCAAGTATCTCATATGCATGAAAAAGTGATAATGGAATAATTCCATTATCATAGGTCAGGATTGGTTCAAACCAGTGCCAATCACTGGATTTTTCTTTTTCATATTCTTGAATAAGCTTATTCGTTAAGTTTCTTAAATTACTAATTATTCCTTCATCTTCTGGAAAGCGATGAAGATAATGCGAAATGCCAATCACTGTATTGCTAATTCCTCTAATTGATTTTAATCCTGGATAATTTGGATAAGCCTTAGCCAGCATTTCTTTGGCAAATTGGAAATAGATCTCACTTGGAGAAAATCGAACGAGATAACCAAGTGCCCATATTGCTCTTCCAAAAGAGTCTTCACTCCCTACTTTATCCAGAAAGTTCCTATTAAAACTTAGAAAGTTTCTAAATGTACCATTCTCATTCTGCATATAGTAGATATATCCTAAATAGACCTGCATAAGCTTTAAGGCCAGTTTATCCTTCTTCTGTCTGTATGACATTACTGCCATCAGTAAAGCACGGGCGTTATCGTCAAGGCAATATCCATCCTTAAAGTTTGGCACATTGTATTTGGCATGCTGGACAATACCAGTACTATCAGTCAATCTCTCAATATGTTTCAGACTGAATTTTGGTAAAACAGACAGATTAACAATCGACTCTTCTTTAATCTCTATTCGATTATATGATTTTATTGAATCATAGATGAGATTAAAGTACTGGTCACCAACCAAAGGCCAGGTTGTTTTGCATCCAAAATCATACGCTTTTTTCTTTAATTCAATTAACTCGGAGGAATTATCGAGTAGCTCGATAATGATACTGGCAAGTTCATCTGAGTCACCACAGTTAAACAACCTGCCCCGACCATCTACTAAAACTTCCTCTGCATACCAGTAGGGAGTTGAAATAATTGCTCTTCCTGCTCCAAGCGCATATGCAAGTGTTCCACTTGTTATCTGAGCTTTATTGAAATAGGGACTAATGAATATATCAATAGCAGTAAGATATCTGTAAAGATCATTGTTACTCACAAAATGATTATAAAAGTATACACAATCTTTTAATTTGTTTCTCTCAACCAAACGTATTAATTCATTTCTATACTCCTCTCCAGAAACTCTCAAAACATTTGGATGGGTTTTACCCAAAATTATATAAACAACATTGGGATATCTCTCTATAACTTTTGGCAAAGCTTCAATAACTGTCTCTATTCCTTTGTTTCTGTTTATTAAGCCAAAGGTAAACAGGATTTTTTTCTCTTTGAAGTTCAGTTTTTCTATAAGTTTTTTTCCACTAGAAAAATCATAATCTGGAGTTCCATGATAGATAAGTTCGATATTTTCTTCCGGAATATTATATATATCTACAAGAAAATCTATTGCTTTTCTACTCATAACTACAATCTTCTCTGCCCTCTTCCCGATTTCTTTAATAATTGCCTCTTCATTGTAGTTTGGTTTCTTTAATAACGTATGTAATGTAACAATTAAGGGAATTTTCAATCTTCTGATTAGAGGAAGAATATAGATACCATCATCCCCACCAAAAATACCGAATTCATGTTGAATAATGCAAGCATCAGCATCACTATGATTTATGAACTTAGCAGCTTTTAAATAATCCCTTTGATGATCCTGTCTTATAACAAACTGAACATCGTCTGGATAATTATAAAACTGATCCTGATTACTAATGGCAATAACGTATAGATCAACATCATTACCATTTCTATTTCTTTTTTTTGTCAATGAATCAACAAGATCTTTCGTAAAAGTTGCAATACCACATTCTCGAGGAGGATAATTACCTATACAAACTATCTTAATCTTTTTCATTTTTTTAAAGCCTACAAAAAATTAATAATTCCTCACGATTTGCAATTAAAATATAAATCGAGTCTACTGAAAAAAGATTACAATTTTTTATCATTAAAACTATTCTTTGAATCCATACCTTGTGAGGGAAATAACTCCAGAAACAGTGGCTTTGTTTTTCAGCTTTTGCTTTTATACATGCTTGAAATTCCCCTTTTTAAGTACAAGCTTTTGTATAGATTCATGTGAGAAATATAGCACTTTGAATCTTTAACTCATTTAAAACATATCATATAATCCTAATATTATCAAAAAGTTAAAAGGGAGTAAGGTTTCTTTAGTGCGGAGATTCCTCTCCTTCCAGCTATTTCTTCTTGACTGCCTGCAAGTTTTCACTATATATTATATGTGCTTATGAATGTCAGCATGTTGAAATTAGACAATAATAAAAGCAAATAATGGCATGGATAAAAAAAATACATATAAATTTTAATTTTATGATACGGATGAGAGATAGCAAAGATATTCATTACAGGAAAAAGCGCTCTGGCTTACACCATTAGCAAGAAATAAAATAAGAGAGATAATCTTAAACTAATGTCAATAAGTGTAAAAAGGAAACAAATTCAGTTTCGTCCTGATTTTACGAGAGTAATTGCACAATTCTTTATGCCTGGCAAAGTTGACAGAGCACAATCTATAATTAGAAAAGTTATAAATTTACCCGACGAAACTGTTCATCTGACACTTAATCAAGTGCTAAGAAACTTTTCCAAGCGACATCGCAATATTTCAAAAGTATTTAAAAAACATTTCGATAAGATTAAGTGCGTACTTGATAAAATAAACATAGACCCTAAATCCATCTCTCTTGAGAAAAAATTACTGATCGGATCTTACTTTACAACGGAATATGCTATTGAATCTGCTGCATTTTTCAATCCATCAATCGTTGAACATCCAGATCAAAGTGGCTTAGATGAAGGCCAAAAGAGAGTAATAGTTAGTTTCCGTGCAACAGGTGAAGGACATATCTCTTCGATAGTATTCAGAGGTGGGATAATTGATAAAAACGACAAAATTAATTTCGAACCACCAGGTACATTAGTTGATCTGCCAGAAGTTGTAAAGCGTCATGTTTACAACAAAAAAAGCTTTATGAAAAAACTTGAAGAGATGCATATTAAAAAAGATATTGTTAGAATTGTTATGGACAAATTGGGCGATACATTTATCTACGGTGAGCTTCAGGCCAGCATTGAAAAAACAATAAAAGAAACCAAGATAAGCTATTCAAAGAAAAAAGTAATTCAAGCGATAAACTGGTTGGCAAGTTCTCATTATGAGATAACCTTTTCACTTGATACAGCAATTTCAGAACGAGTGATCTTCCCTATTTCCTATACTGAAAGTAATGGCATTGAAGATGCGAGATTTGTTAGGTTTGTGGATGATGATAACAGTGTGACATATTATGCAACATATACAGCTTATAACGGTTTTACTATTCTGCCAAAATTATTGAAAACAAAAGATTTTTATCATTTTAAGATTATGCCAATATATGGAGAATATGTCCATAATAAAGGAATTGCTCTCTTCCCGCGCAAAATAAATGGTAAGTACGCTCTTATCGCACGTTCTGATGGTGTTAACAATTATATTATGTTTTCAGATAATATAAATGTCTGGCAGAAGGCTCAAAAAATCCAGGAGCCATTATATCCATGGGAGTTTATTCAAATTGGCAATGCTGGATCACCAATAGAAACAGAAAAAGGATGGTTAGTAATCACACATGGCGTCGGCCCTTTGAGGAGATATTGTCTTGGAGCTGCATTACTGGATTTGGAAATCCCAACCAAATTAATAGCACGATTAAAGGATCCTCTACTTACACCTAATGAGGGAGAGAGAGAAGGTTCTGTACCAAATGTTGTTTACTCATGTGGCTCTATGATTCATAATAATGAACTAATTATTCCTTATGGAATATCTGATTTTGCTTCTACTTTTGCTACTGTTTCAATCGATGAACTTCTAGGTGAATTATTAAATAATCAATGAGTTTTCATATGTTTTTTTAAAATATTTTTATAAATTTTTATATAGTTATTTACCATCTTTTCTCGACTAAAATTATCTTCAGCCCATTTTCTGCAGTATTTTCGATCAACTTTCTTTACGTAATTTAAAACATTCACTGCTTCATCTATATTATTAACAAGAAAACCTGTCTTTCCATCAACTATTAATTCGGGCATAGAACCTCTTTTAAAAGCAACAACAGGAGTGCCGCAAAGCATTGACTCAACAACACTTAATCCAAAAGGCTCAGTAAAGTTAATAGGATGAAGCAGCGCATAAGCTCCGCCAAGAAGTTTATTTCTCTTTTCTGGGCCAGAATGTCCAACAAAAACAATATCATCATCATTTATAAATGGTTTTACCTTTTCCTCATAATATCTCTTGTCCTGAATAATTCCTGATATAATGAGTCTCATACCTGATTTTTTGGCAATCTGGATAGCCTCATAAGTCCCTTTATCATTATGTATTCTGCCAAAATATAACAAATAATCTCCTATTTCTTCATTAAGTATAAATTCATCAACGTTAACTCCATTGTAAACTGTTGAGATATATTTTAGCTCCGAACTGCGGTCTGAATTACTTATTGATACATAATAATTAGTATCATTATACTCTTTAAATACTTTAATAATTTTTGGTGAAGAGAAGCCATGTATTGTTGTTACCATAGGTATATTAATCAGACGAGAATATGTCAATGGTAAGAAATCAAAGTTATTGTGAATTATATCAAAATTATCAGCTTGCTCCATTAAATAAGCAATGTGTAAGCACTCACTAACTTTTGGGTCAAGATTTTTATCTTCCTCATACGAATGTTCACAAATGTACTTCAACTTTCCTCTTGTAATTGAATCACCTGTTGCAAAAAGGGTTACATCGATACCATGTGATACTAAACCTTCTGTAATATTATAAGCAATCTGTTCCCAAGGGCCATAATGACGTGGTGGAGTTCTCCAGGAAACCGTTGATAAGACTGCTACTTTCATATTATAGTGCTGGCCTTGGATTTTCCAGGCAATGATTAACAATATCATTTATCTTAGCAGTCCCAACACACATCACGCTATCTGCCCCTCCCCAATAAATCTTTAAAGTGCCGTCATCCTCAGGGACAGCCCCACATGAAAAAACTACATTATGAACATAGCCAGTAATTTCATATGGTTCTTCAGGCTGCAATATCCAGTTATCACCTACGCCAATAATTCTGGAAGGATCACTCAAATCATGCAGTGCAACACCTAATCTATAAATATTACCATCCATTGTATGAAATACACCGTGATAAATGCTTAACCATCCATATTTTGTTTTTATTGGTGGTGCCCCCGGGCCAATCTTCACTTCATCCCAGTGGTAATGAGCAGGTTTCATTATCAATTTAGAATTCCCCCAAAATTTTAAATCCGGAGAATAAGATATCCATATTGACCAAGGAATCATTTGAGAGTGTGGCCTATCCAGGCAAACATATAATCCACTAAATTTTTCAGGAAAAATAACAATATTTCTATGATCAGATTCCGTTATTAGAGAGAACCTTTCAACTTTATTAAAATCTTTAGTTTTTGCAAGAGCTACACGAACTCCATATCTTGAATAAGCACTATAAGTAATCAAATATTCATCATCTATAAAAGTAATACGTGGGTCTTCAATTCCATATTCTTCATATTCTTTAAAAATCCCATCTTTTGAAGGAATCATGAACGGCTTTTTAGCTACTTTAAATTTAAATCCATCATTACTATCTGCTATACCAAGGATGCTACGTCCATTTCTTAAGTGTGAGCGAAAAATCATTATATATTTATTATTATATTTTGTTACAGCAGCATTAAGAACAGTTGCTACCGGGTAGGGGACATCATTTTTAGTTAATATTGGGTTCCTTTCATATCTTTTTATAATAGCCATTATATTCCTCTTAAAATAACTCCATTGGGATGCACTAATGGGGTCTCTTTGTCTCTCCTAGTTTTATAAAATCATACTCCCCTTTTTCATTTACATCTATACTTACAGTATCTCCTTCTTTATACTCTCCTTTCAGTATTTTGAGTGCCAGGGCATTCTGGATATCCTGCTGAATTGTCCTTTTCAACGGACGGGCTCCGTAGACAGGATCATACCCTCGCTCTACCAATAATTTCTTTGCTTTAGTAGTCACTTTTATGTCTATCTTCTTGTCTTTCAGTCTTCTTCTCAGTTCGTCAAGCTGTAAGTTCAATATTTTAAAGATAACCTCCCTGGATAAGGGTTTAAATATTATGATTTCATCAATGCGGTTGAGAAACTCCGGTTTGAAGTGGTTTTCCATTATTTCCTTCACTCTTTTTTCCATCATCTTAAAATCTTGGCTGAGTTCTTTAATGACCTGGCTACCCAGATTTGAAGTCATGATAATGATTGTGTTTTTAAAATCGATTGTTCTTCCTTTTCCGTCTGTCAGCCTGCCATCATCCAGGATCTGAAGGAGAATGTTAAGTACGTCAGAGTGGGCTTTTTCTATTTCGTCCAGTAAAATAATCGAGAACGGCCTGCGCTTTACAGCCTCTGTAAGCTGGCCTCCCTCTTCATATCCAACATACCCAGGAGGAGCTCCTATAAGGCGGGATACTGTATGTTTTTCCATATATTCAGACATATCAAGCCTTACCATTGCCCTTTCATCATCAAAAAGAAATTCAGCCAGTGCCCTGGACAATTCCGTCTTTCCCACCCCCGTCGGCCCTAAAAATATAAACGATCCCAATGGGCGTGAAGCATCCTGGATTCCGGCCCTCGCTCTCCTCACTGTATCAGAAACAGCCCTCAAAGCATGATCCTGGCCAACAACTCTCCTTGCCAGGTTCTCTTCCATTTTAATAAGTTTCTCCACTTCTCCTTCAAGCATTTTTGAAACCGGAACTCCTGTCCATTTTGACACAATAAATGCAATATCCTCTTCATCCACTTCTTCCTTGAGCATTTTCCCCTTTTTCTGAATCTTTGCCAGATCACCTGCTGTTTTCTCCCTTTCTTTTTGTAATTCGATCAATTTGCCGTATCTGATCTCTGCGACCTTCTCCAAATCACCCCTTCTCTCTAGATTTTGCTCTTCAACCTTTAAGGCATCAGTCTCTTGTTTTAACCGCTTTATTTTATCAATCAACTCTTTTTCATGCTTCCATTGAGCTTTCATAATACTGCCTTTTTCTTTCAAATCAGCAAGTTCTCTATTCAATTTTTCTAATTTTCTTTTCACACTCCTGTCTTTTTCTTTCTTTAAAGCCTGCTTTTCAATCTCTAACTGGATAACCCGTCTCTCCAGTTCATCTATCTCTTCAGGCATGCTGTCGATTTCTATCCTGATACGTGAAGCTGCTTCATCAATTAAATCTATCGCCTTGTCAGGCAAATATCGACCGGTAATGTATCTGTTTGAAAGAGTAGCCGCTGCAATCAAAGCAGAATCTTTGATTTCAACACCGTGGTAAACTGCATATTTTTCCTTTACCCCTCTCAAAATAGATATTGTATCTTCAACAGAAGGCTCTCTCACATAAACCTGCTGAAATCTTCTTTCCAGGGCGGCATCCCGCTCAATATGCTTTTTATATTCATTGAGTGTAGTCGCACCAACACACCTCAACTCCCCTCTGGCCAGAGAAGGCTTGAGCATGTTTGATGCATCAGCAGCTCCCTCTGCGGCCCCTGCACCAATGATTGTATGGAGCTCGTCAATGAAAAGGATAATTTTCCCCTCTGCCTCTTTTATCTCTTTCAAAAAAGCCTTTAACCTGTCTTCAAATTCTCCTCGATATTTCGTTCCAGCGATTAATGCCCCAATATCCAGGGCTATAATCTTCTTGTTTTTCAAAGACTGTGGAACATCTCCATTAGCGATTCTCTGAGCTAATCCCTCGACAACAGCAGTTTTGCCGACTCCTGCTTCCCCAATTAAGACAGGATTATTTTTTGTTCTTCGTGAAAGGACTTGAATGACTCTTCTTATCTCATCTTCACGCCCAATTACCGGATCTAATTTCCCCTGCTTGGCCATTGCCGTGATATCCCGAGCATACCGGTCCAGCACCTGATATTTCCCCTCGGGTTGAGGGTCAGTAATTCGCTGTGTCCCTCTTATAGCCATTAGGGCTTTGAGGACAACATCTTCGCTAACTCCATTTTTCTTCAATATCTGGCTGGCTTCACTGCTCCCTTCTTTGAGAAGGGCAAGAAGTATATGCTCGGTCGAGACATATTCATCTTTGAGCTTAGACGCTTCTTTCATGGCACTATTTATTATATGCCGCAACGTAGAAGAGAGATAAACTTCTCCCGGCCCTTCAACCTTTGGATATTTTTCCAGTATTTTTTCAAGATCCAGGAGGACAGTGGAAGGGCTAATCCCAACTTTAATTAAAACCGAGTTAACAATATTCTCTTCTTGATTTAAAAACGCCCAGAGAAGATGTTCCGGCTTGACCTCCTGATGTCCAAGCTCTTCTGTCCTGGATTGGGCTAGCTGTAAAGCTTCTTGAGACATAATAGTAAATTTATCCCATCTCATTTTAATGATTCTCCTATCTATATTGATAAACTTCCATTTTTCTGCATATACATTATCCTCTTTTATTCTTCAAAATAATGACCGCTAACTATACTATAATATATATAAAAGAAAAGGAAAAATTCAAACCAGCACCAAGAGAATTTTCACAATTTAAAACTTTCATGAAATTCAGCATTATATTACTTTAAAAATTTTACAATAATGTTATTTTTCCTCTTGACAATTTAAATAAAAATGTTATTTTTTCCTTGAGGATACAAAATGGAAGAAATAGAAATTTCAAGCTGGTTAACACTGGATGCCATACAAGACTCAGCAGAAATTGTTGAAACTGTTGGAGACCTCCAACTCGGGCACAGAAAATATATATTCTGCGTGATAGAGGATGACTATCTTGAATTAGGCTACATTGACAATGCTTCCAACTTTTTAAGGCGTTATGAAGATAAAGAAGAATTTAAATCTGCCCTGACAGAACGAAAAGAAGAAATGGGAGAAATCCCCTACGATGAAGACCAAAATTTAAACAATGACTTCGAAGACGATATTGATGAAGAGGATTATAACTCTAAGCAAGATACTGAAGATTTTTAACCTGAATAATCCAGGTTAATATACTTCCTCTTTTCGAGATGTCCTATAGCGCCAGTTCTTTCATTCCCTACAACCAATCCTAATTCAATTCCTGCATACTCCTCATTCTTTGGCTTTGTCCAGTTTTGCTTTCAACTCATTAAACAAATTTAGAGCATCTAAAGGTGTAAGAGAATCTATGCTGCGGTTCTCAATTTCTTCTTTTATATCCTCCAGAACCGCTTGCTCTTTGTCTTCTTGGAATAACAAAAATTGGGATTTATCCCTTCTTTTAGAAGAACGATACGCGATCTTTGGATGGCCTGAATCATCAAGTTTCTGTTTTTCCAGGTTAAAAAGAATTTCCTTGGCCCTGTCTATAACATTCCTGGGAATGCCTGCAAGTTTAGCAACATGAATACCATAGCTTTGATCGGATGCTCCAGGAACTATCTTTCTCAGGAAAATAATATCATCCTTATGCTCTTTTACAGAGACATGATAATTTTTCACGCGATTCAGAGTCAAAGCAAGCTCTGTTAACTCATGGTAATGAGTCGCAAAAAGAGTCTTTGCCCGTATATCTTCCTTTTCATGAAGATATTCAGTAATCGCCCAGGCTATGCTGATGCCGTCAAAAGTGCTCGTTCCTCTTCCCACTTCATCAAGCAGAATCAGGCTTTTTGAAGTGGAATTGTTTAATATGTTTGCCGTCTCCAGCATTTCCACCATGAAAGTTGACTGGCCAACGCTTAAAAGATCCATTGCTCCAATTCGAGTAAAAATGCGGTCCACGACACCTATCTCAGCCTCTTTTGCCGGAACAAAAGAACCCATCTGAGCAAGGATGCAGATGAGAGCCACCTGCCTTAAATAGGTAGATTTCCCACCCATGTTGGGTCCAGTGACGATCAGGATCTGTTCACCTTCTCTATCCAAATCTGTATCATTGGGGATAAAAGGCTCTTCATTGGTCATTTCAATAACAGGATGGCGCCCTCTTACAATTTTAATCCTGTCTTCATCATCTACATGCGGGCAGCAATAGTCTCGCTGTGAAGCAAGCTCGGCCAGGGAAGAAAACAAATCCAAAGAGGCAATATCAGAGGATACTTTCTGGAGTCTTGAGACTTCTCGTGATATTTTTTCTCTGACCTCAAGAAAAAGATCGTATTCTAATTTACAAATACTCTGCTCCGCATTGAGTACTTTCTCTTCATATTCTTTCAGTTCCGGTGTGATGAAACGTTCTGAGTTAACCAGGGTCTGCTTCCGGAAATAATCAGGAGGAACTGATGATAAATTCGGCTTTGTCACATCAATAAAATATCCAAACACTTTGTTATATCGAACTTTTAGAGAAGAGATGCCTGTTCTTTCCCTCTCTTTTTTTTCAAGAAGAGTAATAAATGATTTGCCTGAACGGCTTATCTTTCTTAGCTCATCCAGTTCAGAATTATATTCCTCTTTAATGATCCTCCCTTCAGTGAGCAGGAAAGCAGGTTCATCAAGGATAGCACGGTCAATCAATTCCACAATATCCCGGGCGTTATCCCACTTTTCATGAATTTTTTTTACTTTTTTTGACAGAAAAGACTCTATCAAGGATTGAATTTCCGGGAGATACAAGAGAGAATTCTTTAAACACACAAGGTCTCTTGCATTAGCAACCGCAAGGGAAATTTTTCCTGTGAGACGCTCGAGATCTAATATTACTTTCAGGCTCTCCCTCAATTCCTTGCGTGCAATTGTATTGTTGAGAAATTCTGCTACAGAATCCTGCCTCCCCTTAATTTCAGAACAATCCAGTAAAGGCTGAAGTAGACAGGACCTTATAAATCTTCCCCCCATAGAAGTAACCGTGAAATCGATAATATCCAAAAAAGAATCCTTCAGACGTCCATCCCTTAAATTTTTCAACAGTTCCAGGTTTTTTATCGTCGAAGTGTCAAGGATCATATTTTCATCCGACTGGATATAGGAAAGATTATTAATCAATGAAAGTGAATCTTTTCTTAACTTCTTAAGATAAAACAAAAGGGCTCCTGCTGATTCTACAGCAAAATGCTTATCAGCAAGGCCGAAACCGCCTAAAGACTTGACCCGGAAATGATCCTGTAAATAATTTTTTGCATGGTTAAAATCAAAAACCCAATCCTCCTGAGGACTCTTCAGAATAGATGCCATGCCATTCTTTGAAAGAATGTCATTGACACGTGCTTCCTGACTCTCCGGAAAAATGACCTCCCTTGGAGAAACTTTAAAAAGCTCATCCACAATGTTCCTTTTTCCCTTCGGATCACTCTGGGCCGCTTTTAACTGGCCTGAGGCCAGATCAATAAGAGCCAATCCCCAGCCTTCATCCTGGAGGCAGAGACTCACAATATAAGTATTCTCCTTTGCTGTTTCCGGCTCTAATTCTATAGCTGTCCCTGGAGTTAAAACCTTAACCACATCCCTCTTAACCACACCCTTTGCTTTTTTCGGATCTTCAATCTGTTCACATATTGCAACCTTAAATCCATGCCTGAGAAGTTTGGCCAAATATGAATCAACTGCATGGTAAGGGACACCACACATAGGCACTTTCTGGCGGGAAGTCAATGCAATTTCTAATATTGGAGATGCAATTTTTGCATCCACATAGAACATTTCATAGAAATCTCCCAGCCGAAAAAACAACAGAGCATCCTTATAGTCTTTCTTGATGCGAAAATACTGCTCCATCATCGGAGTAGTAGAATTATTCTTTCCCATTTTCTCAAATCAACTATACTTTTTAAGCCGTGATTTTTCAAGAGTGTAAAATTAATCCTATACTTGTCCAAAAATTCACAACAAATTTACTTATATCAGCGTATTGTATACAATGGAATGGATGACTAGTTTATGTGCTGGTTTTGCTCAATTCACATAGATATCCAGAAATCTTTATTTACTGAAAGGAGAATCTATATGTTAAAACGTTATATTCTGACTGTGTTTTTATCCATGATTCGGAAATGGCAGCGGCGGGAGCATGATTATTATTAATTAACCTGAAAGGCAGATTATTTTGGCAAGACCCTACTGCTAAAATCCATCTAAATTCATGCAGAATGAAAGATAGACTTAAAGAAAAAAACAGCAGAAAACCCCTGAAAATTATCCATTCTTCCGCTCCAATAAGAATAAACGATATTGGAGGCTGGACAGACACATGGTTTTCCAGGGAAGGCAAAGTCCTGAATATGGCAGTCACACCCCGCATAGAGGTTCAAATCGAAGTATTTGAAATCAGACAGAAAAAAACGGAACGAGTCCTGGTTCATGCAAAAAATTTCGGAGACACTTTTTATGTTGATCCTGAAAAACCATCTTTCAGTCCTCATCCCCTGCTGCAGGGAGCCATCAATTCGCTTCCGGTACCAGAGGAATTTGAACTCGAAATCAGCATCAATTCTCCTGTTCCGCCGGGGTGCTCTACCGGAACATCTGCTGCAGTCTGTGTGGCTCTTCTCGGAGGGCTTGACCTTCTTACTCCTTACAGCCACTCTCCAGAAGAAATAGCCTCTTTAGCCCATAGTGTAGAAACAGATAAACTCGGGCTCCAGAGCGGGATCCAGGACCAGTTGTGTGCGGCCCATGGAGGTATATGTTTTATCAATATGTTCAGTTATCCAAAGGCCATTGTCTCAAAATTAGAACTTAATCCCAAGGTTAAATCGGATTTAAACAAGAGGCTCTGCCTCGTATACCTTGGAACAGGACACATCTCTTCAGCTCTTCATGAAGAGGTTATATCTTTTCTTGAAAAACAGGGTTCTCAATTCAAGAAAATCCAGCAGCTAAGAGAACTTGCCTGCAGGGCAAAGGACTTCCTGCTCAAAGGAGACCTGAAGTCTTTTGGCGAGATAATGATCCATAACAACGAATGCCAACGGTCTTTACATCCTGAGCTAATCTGCCAGGATGCTGACTTTATAATAAGCCTTGCCAAAAAATGGGGCGCCGCCGGATGGAAGGTTAACGGAGCAGGGGGAAAAGGCGGTTCTTTGACTATCCTAAGCAGCAAGGATGACCTTAAGAGGGCTAGAATGATCCAAGAAATTAAGTCTTCAAAAGGAAAAATAAAACATATTCCAATCTCTCTGGCTGCCTTAGGGCTTAAGGTTTCCCAATCCGGTTTTCATTAATCAAAATTATACTATTAAAATAGACATCTCTCCTCCCAGGCACATTTCTTGAATCTCTATCTCTGCCATGAGCAGAGTATATCGTCAGCGTCATCCTGAACGCACAGTGCTTTACCAGGTGCTCTTCCATTATTTTGAGCAATTCCTTCAGGAATATGAGAACCGGTTTGAGAGACGCTATGGTTACCTTCGGCCTATTGTTCAGGAAGTGGTAGAAAAATATCTAGACTGCGGCAATCCAAAGTGTGGATTTGCGCGGATCAGATGTCCTGATTGCAGTGCGGAAAGGCTTCTTATGTTTTCCTGCAAGACCCGCGGCTTCTGTCCAACGTGTCATGCCAAGCGTCGTGAGGAATGGGGTGAGTGGATGCGGAAGAAACTCATCCTGGATACACCTCACCGACAGGTTGTCTTCACCATACCCAAGATGCTGCGGATATTCTTCAAATTCAATCGTTTGCTTCTCTCTGAACTGTGTCTCTGCGGCAAAGAGGCACTTATGAAATATTTTAAGGCGACCACAAGCAAAGATATCACCCCAGGCATCATTGCGGTGATCCAGTCGTTTGGAAACCGCATAAATTTTCATCCCCACCCCCATTTTCTGGTCACAGAGGGAGGGACAGATAAACAAGAACAGTTCCATAAGGTCTCTTACTTTAATGATCCTCTGCTCTGCCGGTTTTTCACTCGTGAGGTCTTCTCACTTCTCCTGCGCAAACAGTTGATCCATCAAAACCTTGTCCAAAAGATACTGCACTGGCGTCATACTGGATTCAATGTGCACAGTAAGGTCAGAACTGAGAGTAAAGACGAGACTGAGCGCGTGGGCAAATACATGATAAGACCTATTCTCTCTCCTCTGTGGATTTTTTGTTGACTGGTCTTGTTTTTATGTGTATTATTGTTAATGAAGCAGCTCAGAGGGTGGAAATTCGAGGAAATTTAGAGAAAATCGTCATCAACAAAAAAACGAATCCCCTATCCTTTCAAAAAGTAAGTATAGTTATCATTATTTTTCTATTAATTCCAACTTTATCTAATTATAACTTCCCGCAGGAAGAGTATGCGGCAAGGGTGGTCAGCATCGAGGTTCCGGTCAGGGTCTATAAAAGGGGGCATTTCGTCAAGGACCTCTCCATTCACGACTTTCTGCTGTATGAAGACGGAGTGCAACAGAGGATCGATGCGGTCTATCTGATAAAGAAGAAAACCATCCAGAGAGAGGAAAAGCATGATGAGGCAGTGAAAACAAGAGAGTCTGAGATTGAATCACGGAATTTTGTTTTTGTGTTTGAGATCCGCTATTACCTTCCCAAACTGGATGAGGTCATGGATTATTTTTTCAATAAAATGATGCTTCCCGGAGATTCGCTTAAGATATACACTCCAGTTCGAGCCTATACCATAAAAGACGATGCGTTCAAAGTCCTGCCCAAACAAAAAATCGCGGATCAGTTAAAAGCCAAACTGAGAAAAGACATTGTCATGGGGGCCTCTGATTACAGGAGTCTTTACGACCAGATAAGAACAATTGTATACACGGAGGGTTTTAAACCAAAAGGACTCGCATGTATGGATATTTTAAGAAAAATGAAATCCCTACAGCAGATTAATGTATCTAAGCTCACTCAATTGGCAGAAAGCTTGAAACAAACCGAGGGAGAAAAGCATGTGTTTTTGTTTTATCAAAAACAGAGTCTTCCCATTCCTGATTTTATCGATGTCTTTCAAAGGATGGAATTACTGAACAGTATGCCCCAGCATGTGGAAGAGATAAAAACAGCTTTTTCAGATGCTTCCATATCCGGTCATTTTGTGTTCATCACAAAAAAGCCATCCGATGAACTGGATTTAACACGAATGACCAATTATGCGGACCAGGAAATAAAAATGGAGGATTCCTCAGCCGAGATATTCGGTGCTTTTAATGACCTGGCCAAGGCGACCGGAGGCTTGACAGAAAGCTCTGCGAATGTGGCTGTGGCATTTCAAAAGATAGTAGAGGCTTCTGAAAATTATTATCTTGTTTACTATACGCCTAAGGAATACAAGGCAGACAACCGGTTCCATAAAATAGAGATTCGAATAAGAGGCGGCGGCTACAGGATCACACACCGGGCCGGTTATATAGCGGATTGAGAAAATAAAATTTTGGGGGCTAAAAAATGAAAAAATTTGTTTTTATTCTATTCTTCTTTTTACTTTTCCTTCCATTGATCTTTTCTCAGGAGATTATTGAAAATCCTAAAAAGCCCCTGAATCCCAATGCAGGACGTATCCTTGAGATAAAGGAAGTTCTTCGGATAAAAAACCAGGGAGAAATTTTCTTTTTCAAGCGTCCCCAGTTTTGTACAGTAGCAGAGGATGGTTTTATTTTCGTGTATGACTCCAATCAGTTCCTCAAATTCACAGCAGAAGGCCAATTTGTGAAAAATCTATTAAAAAAAGGCCAGGGACCAGGAGAGATCCAACAGTTTTTAGGGTATGTGCTTCAGGATAAGAACATCTATATCTATGACTCAGGAAACTCCAAAATCCTACATATGGATCTAGAAGGGGAATTATCGGAAGAATTCCATTTTATCTGGAGAAAAGCCTGGAATTTTCGCTGCTGCGGGATATTATTAAAGCCAATTATGAAGTCATTCCTGTTTAGATCAGGCTAGTTTTCTTGTAAAAAGAAGTTTGTGTTTTGTCTTTTGCAAGTAAACAGCCGTTTACAAGTTCTCGCTCTAACCTTAAATCAAGCTTAGCCTTGAACTGAGGAAAATAGTCATCTCTGCTTCCCGGCACATTTCTTGAATCTCTATCTCTGCCATGAGCAGAGTATATCGTCAGCGTCATCCTGAACGCACAGTGCTTTACCAGGTGCTCTTCCATTATTTTGAGCAATTCCTTCAGGAATATGAGAACCGGTTTGAGAGACGCTATGGTTACCTTCGGCCTATTGTTCAGGAAGTGGTAGAAAAATATCTAGACTGCGGCAATCCAAAGTGTGGATTTGCGCGGATCAGATGTCCTGATTGCAGTGCGGAAAGGCTTCTTATGTTTTCCTGCAAGACCCGCGGCTTCTGTCCAACGTGTCATGCCAAGCGTCGTGAGGAATGGGGTGAGTGGATGCGGAAGAAACTCATCCTGGATACACCTCACCGACAGGTGGTCTTCACCATTTTCTGGTCACAGAGGGAGGGGCGGATAAACAAGAACAGTTCCATAAGGTCTCTTACTTTAATGATCCTCTGCTCTGCCGGTTTTTCACTCGTGAGGTCTTCTCACTTCTCCTGCGCAAACAGTTGATCCATCAAAACCTTGTCCAAAAGATACTGCACTGGCGTCATACTGGATTCAATGTGCACAGCAAAGTCAGGACTGAGAGTAAAGACGAGACTGAGCGCGTGGGCAAATACATGATAAGACCTATTCTCTCTCCTCTGTGGATTTTTTGTTGACTGGTCTTGTTTTTTATGTGTATTATTGTTACGGAAAAACGAATTCCCTATCTTTTAAACTTTCTTGGAGGCCGGCGGTGCATTGTTGCCTGTTCATATGCGTATGCAATCCTTATAAGATCCGGCTCCCCGAACAGCTTCCCCACGATCTGCAGTCCAGCAGGCAGATTTTTATAAGTAAATCCCATCGGCACATTAAACGCCGGCAGTCCTGTGTGCGGCGGAATGAGCTGGCTGTTATCTCCGGCAGTGCTCTTGTAGTCACCTAGTCTTGTGGGAGGGTTATTCCATGTCGGATATACTATTACGTCGACTTTTTGTTCTTCCATTGCCTTTAATACTGCCTCCCGAAAAGCTATATTGCGGGGTTCATGATAGATGTCCTTGCATGCTGGCTCCTCCTGAAGGGGAACTTCCAATGCCTTATACAGCCTTTTTTTTATCTTTATCGAAAAAAGCCCAGAATTGTACACATCAAGCAGACTTTTAACAGGGGCATTTTCGCCAAGGGATGCAAAATACTGATTTATGTCATGACGAAACATATCACACCATAAGCTTCTAGAAAGCCTGCCAAAATCCTCAATGACAAAGGGGTCAATGATTTCGGCTCCCTGTGACTGCATATCATCAAGAGCTTTTTCAAAAAGGGCAATGACTTTAGGGTCTGCTTTTGGCCTGTCTGTATAGAAACGAAAAACGCCTATTCTGACTCCCTGAAGACCTGTTTTATCGAGAAATTGTAAGTAATTATCCGGCAATTTCCCTCTACACATTTCTGTTATCGAGTCTGCAGAGTCATAGCCTGCTATCACTTCCAATATTCTCACGGCATCCTCGACCGTACGTGTTAGAGGTCCACCAATATCATTGCGTAAATAGAGAGGAATAATGCCGTCCCGGCTTGTAAGGCCCATTGTAGATCGAATTCCGACAAGGCAGCAGTGCGAAGCAGGCCCGCGGATTGAATTTCCCGTATCTGTGCCCATGCCTACGGCTCCAAGGTTGGCAGCAACTGATGCCGCTGTGCCCCCGCTGGAGCCAGCCGGAACCCGGCTCAGATCGTATGGATTTCGTGTTACTCCTCCGATGGAACTGACTGTTTCATAAGGGCTGAAAGCCCATTCTGCCATGTTCGACTTTGCCAGAACTATGGCGCCGGCCTCGCGAAGCTTTCTCACCTGGAAGGCATCATCAGGCGGAAGAAATCCTTTAAGCGCCTCAGACCCCGCCGTTGTCTGCAGGTCATGTGTTTCGTAATTATCCTTGACTATAACAGGAATCCCGTGCAACGGCCGCAGCCTGCCCGTTTGCCTGAATTCCTCATCAAGTTCATCGGCTCTCTTTAAGGCATTGGGATTAATGACAATGATGGAATTCAGTCTTTTCGGCTGGTCATACTTTTTAATGCGCTTTAAATAAGTCTCCACCAGTTCACGGGATGTGAGTTCCCCCTTCTGATACGCTTCATGGATATCTGCGATTGTGGCTTCGACAATATGAAAACCTTCTGGTTTTGACTTCTTATCTCTACTTGTTTTTTGACCGCATCCTACCATTAAAGCCAGCACGAAAAATGCCAAAAAAACGGTTCTCGATACAATCTCAGCTTTTATCATTCCAAAATCTCCATACTAATGATAACTTATTTGATTTCAATAAAATCTTCAATGGAAAACCACAGCACCTTCTGCAGAAACGTATCAATTTTTGAGGGAATTGTAAAGCCTAAGATTCCTGCCCTTTTCCCATCCACAGGCCACAAACTTCAGTTTGACAATGCGTCAGAGCTACTTTACTATATTTCATATAACGATGAATATTCCAAATGCTCTCACCTTACTTAGAATAATTGCGATTCCTGTCCTTGTTGTAATTCTCCTTATTCAATTTGAAGGAAGAGAGCTTGCAGCTTTAATAGTTTTTGTCCTTGCAGCCCTAACCGATATGCTTGATGGATTCTGGGCAAGGCAAAAAAAACAGATAACAGTTTTAGGTCAGCTCTTAGACCCGATAGCAGATAAGCTGCTTATCACTTCAGCCTTAATCTGTCTTGTAGGATTAAGGACTGTACCGGCCTGGATGGCTGTCATAATCATAGGAAGGGAAATTTCAGTTACAGGATTCAGGGCTATCGCATCTTCTAAGAAAATCAGTATCCCTGCTTCCATACTGGGAAAAATCAAAATGAATACAGAAACCATCACAGTTGCCCTGTTGATACTTGGGAAAAGATATCTCGGAAATCTTTATTTCCTTTCACAAATAGGCCTCTGGCTGGTGATTGTTACAGCAGTCCTATCAGCTTTAGAATATTTTATTAAATTCGGTCCAAAAGTCCTCTCGAAGGACTAAAGTAAAACTAATATAAAAAGGAAGATACACTGCGAATTCTCTCAAATTTTATTAACCTGAATTATTCATTAAACCTGTGAATAATCCATGCTAACTAAAAAGCACAACTCATGACTGCATCCAAACAAAGGAGTGAAAATGCGTAATAAAATAATACAATCGAACATAATTACATGCATATTAATTCTCATGCTAGCTATTCCGCTGGCCGCCACAGAGAAGAACATCCCCAATAAAACAGTAAATATTTCTATAGATTCATGGCTTGTACTCGGCCCATTTCCTGTCCCTCTTCCAGCATTTAACAACGACATAAAAAGAAAATTTTCAGTTTCCGATCTTCTTGTATTCGACGAAGTCGATATATCTTTACTTAAACCCAAAGCCAAAAGTGAACTGCACTGGCATGAAGGCAATCCTGTGCAGTGGAAAAATATTAATGCAGGAGAAAAAGGTATCGTTCTTGCCGGGCTTCCTAACGAACCTTCCTCTGCTTACTTGGGATTTTATCTTGATGTTAAAAGATGGACAAGAGCAAAATTGTCCTTAAGAAGCCCCCAGGTATTACGTATCTACCTTGACGGGAAACTCATCACAACTAAAGCCAAAGTCAACAAGAGCATAAAGGAAAATGCCTCCTTTGAGGGAGAAAAAGTCACAGATTACTTAAAACTCGAAACCGGAAAACATCTTGTGATTGTAAAAACCGTTTACGATCCGGAATCGAATTCAGACTGGGCCATCCAGGCATCAATCTCATTCGATGAAAAATTTACTTCCCTTCCTCCAACCATAACCTTGTCTCCGGATGAGATAATGACAATTACACATCTTCTGGACGGTCCTAAAGCCGTCGGAATCTCCATATCTCCTGACGGCACAACAGCCGCCCTTTCAATAAAACAGACTCTTCCTCCAAGTAATGATACTGAAACCTGGATCGAAATGTACCGCGTGAGCGACGGATGCCTTCTCCAGACATACCGCGGAGGAACAAAAATATCAAGGATCAACTGGGCCCCGTGCGGAAAAAAATTCTCCTATACAACCCATGACAAAAAGCATGGAACAATATGGGTCGTTGACCTGGAAGCAGGTTCAACTATACCCCTCCTCAAAAACATAAAAAATCTAGGGTTTCATGTATGGTCCCCTGACTCATGCTATATTATATATTCGGTAACAGAAATCGGAGAATCAGACATAGCCGGCGTCAAAAGATTCAAAAATATGGCCGACAGACAGCCCCAATGGAGAGACCGAAATTTTCTTTTCAGAGTCAGCACTCTGGACGGCATCCGTCAGAGACTAACAGCAGGAAAACTCACAACATCTTTCAACAGCATAAGCCCAGACGGGAAAAAACTCATATTCACACGCTCTGTGATAGATTATTCTGAGCGTCCCTATGAGAAAACCGAGCTCTACTCTATGGACTTTGAAACAATGGAAGCCAAACTTCTGTGGAAAGGAAAATGGTTTGGAAATGCCCAATGCTCTCCTGACGGGAAAAAACTACTTATTCTGGGAGGCCCGTCCCTATTTGGAAAGACAGGAATAAATGTTCCTAACAACTTGATTCCGAATGAATATGACACACAGGCTTATTTGTTTGACCTGGAAACAAAAAAAGCAGAATCTATCACCAAAAATTTCAATCCATCTATAAACCGGGGAATCTGGAGTAAAACAGAAAATTGCATTTATTTTATTACTACTGACCGTTCTTTCGTCCATCTTTACAAATATAACCTCGACAAAAAAACATTTGAATTTATTGACTGCGGAGTCGAAGCCATCGAGCAATTTAATCTAGCAGAGAAAAAGCCAGAAGCTGCTTATATAGGCTCTAGTGCCTCAATTCCTCAAAAGGCATATTTAATAGACCTGCAAAATAACAAATACCGCCTCTTTCAGGATCCGGGAAAGGATGATTTTTCAGATGTTAAGTTCGGGAAAGTAGAACGCTGGGCATTTAAAAATAAAAAAGGGATTGTAATAGAAGGCCGGGTGTACTATCCACCAGGATTTGATAAAAATAAAAAATATCCCTGCATCGTAAATTATTATGGAGGAACAAGTCCAATAACACGCAATTTTGGCGGGCGGTATCCCCTCAATTTATATACTGCACAAGGCTGTATAGTCTATGTACTCCAGCCAAGCGGAGCAACAGGATTCGGACAGGAATTCTCTGCTTTCCATGTGAATGATTGGGGAACCATTGTAGCAGATGAAATCATATACGGTGTAAATAAATTCTTAGCGGCTCATCCTTTTGTAGACACCACAAGATTAGGATGCATCGGAGCTTCTTATGGAGGATTCATGACAATGTACCTGCTGACCCGGACCAATATCTTTTCCGCTGCCGTTGCCCACGCCGGCATCAGTTCTATATCCAGCTACTGGGGTGAAGGATACTGGGGATATTCCTACAGTGCCATAGCCTCTGCCAACAGTTTCCCATGGAACCGCAAGGATATCTACGTGCGTCAGAGCCCTCTGTTCAATGCCGACAAGATCGCAACCCCTCTGCTTCTCCTGCACGGCTCGGTAGATACTAACGTCCCGCCCGGCGAAAGCACCCAATTGTTCACGGCTCTCAAAATCCTTGGAAGAGAAGTGGAATATATCCAGATTTCTGATCAAAATCATCATATTATGACTTACGACAAGAGAATCCTCTGGACAAAGACCATTATGGCATGGTTTGATAGATGGCTTAAAAAGCAGCCCGAATGGTGGGATGACCTTTACCCAAACAAATAGTCCGGACTTGCACGAAATATGAAAAATTCCGATAATAGATTTGGAATCTATCGATCTTTTGAGCAGCGCCCTCGCAGGCCGAAGGCCGAGAAAACGTCTGCTTCAAAAGACATGACATGCCTCCTCGAAATTTGTAGTTGACGATCGACCCAACATATATTATACAGCCGTTTTGCCTGTATAAATACGGCATTTATCGCTTCCTATTGCGGTATCCGGATTAAGCGAAACAGGGAATAACGTATTAAATATAAACAGTTTTGTCCTGACCATCATCTTTTTACCGTCGGTGTTCTGCAGAAAATATTGCCGTCTAAACAGATACTATCAAAGCTTATTGCGATAATTCAAGAAATATTTGAATGGTTTGATTCATTATAATTCATTTTTGTGTATTGATAGTATGCATAATATGTTGTATGCTTTATACAGGAGGTGATACATATGACACGCTTGAATATTACATTGCCAGATGAAATAGCAAAAAAAATAGCAAATAAACCTAATAAAAGCCATTTCATTGCTGAGGCATTGAAGGAAAAGATTGAACGAGAAAAGCAGGCACAAATAGAACATCTCCTGTTAGAAGGCTATAATGCAACATCTAAAGAAGATTCAAAGTTGCAGGCTGACTGGGAAAAACAGGGATAGAAGGATGGAAATGAGAAAATTTCCCGAAAGAGGAGAAATTTATCTTGTATGCTTGGATCCAAAGATTGGCTCAGAAATCAATAAAACTCGTCCCGCTTTAATAATTTCCAATGACATAAATAATCAAGCTGCACAAACTGTAACTGTTATCCCTATCACTTCTATCACAGAAAAGGTTTACCCTTTCGAAACACTTTTACCCTCTCAAGAATCAGGACTCTCTAAAGATTCTAAAGCAAAATGTAACCAGATAAGAACCATCGATAAAAAACGATTGGTAAAATCTCTAGGAAAAGTTTCCGTAGAAAAATTAAAAGAAATCGAGGGCTCTTTACTTATACATTTAGGAATGTATTTTGATTTTAATAAATAGCCTAACAACACGCTGGAGTGTGACATGGAAAACGATTGCGCGTTTCCCACGCTCCTAAGCTCCAGCATTATTTGTATGAAAAACGGAGGATTTAATAGATGACATGCAAAAAAGAACTGGTTGCATACTGCGGTTTGTATTGCGGTGAATGCCCCTATCATACTGGCAGGATCCCTGATTTGGCAAGAGATCTGAGAAAGGAGTTACGGAGCGTAAGATTTGACAAAACAGCGGAGGCGCTTTCAGAACTATCTTTCTTCCGCATGTTCAAGGACTACGAACAATGCTATGGTGTTCTTGGCGGTATGGTGAAACTCCGTTGTAACCATGCCTGTAGAGGCGGCGGTGGCAATCCATACTGCAAAATCAGAAAGTGCTGCCAGAAAAAGGAAATTGAAGGATGCTGGCTTTGCGACGAATTTGAGACCTGTGAGAAACTAAATGAGTTAGAAGCAAATCATGGTGTTGCCCACATCAAAAACCTGCGAAGAATCAAGAAAAACGGAATTGATAGCTTTCTTGACGGGCAAAAACACTGGTATGTGAAACCAAATTAGATTAGATGTATATTGCCATGATAGGCAGAACATCTAACAATTATATGAAAAGAAACAATTTTAAGATTATTTATGAGAAGAAACCAAAGATTACTATAATAGGGTGGCGTTTCAGTATAATATTTCAAAAAAGTTCAAATGACTATCATAAATAAATTCTTACGGGCCTCGGCACTCAAAATTGCTTTGCAACTTTGCCCTAACGGATCGTCAGCGGATATAAGGCTCCGTTTAACTTCGTCAAAATTCACCGATAGGTGAACTTCCTTTATCAGCCAAGGTTAATCGAGCTAATAAAATAGAGAGGTGATGATTAGCGATTTATTATTTGGATTAGCAATCCTAAGTGCTGATTGGGGAGTAGTATCCTCAATAAATGTCGATACGATTTATGAAAACATTTGTATCAAGATGTTTTTTAATATGTTTTAATAAAACATGTAGTGTACTCGTTCAGATTCTTGGCATTTTACAGGGACTTGAAACGGGCAAATTAGGGCAATATGGGACATGATACGACATTTTTAGGGATAATATTGACAACAGTGAAATTATTTTAAAAAACTGGTTCATTATGGGTTCTATCCTAACAATTTTTGGGAATACGGATCCAGCACTCCCCATTTTTAGCTTGGTTGTCAACGCGTTTTATAGGCTGACTAATAAGAGGCAATACCATAACAACAAAGGTTCCCAATAGTAGGAAATCCTTTATCTTATCTTCCAATTGCATGGATTATCTAATTTGCCTTTTCTATTCCAGTGTAAGTATCTTCGAAATTCGGATATCTGCCGAAGAACTCCCGGCCATGATGGTAAAATCTCCTGGTTCAACGATCCATTCGTCTGTTTTTTCGTCATAAAAGGCAAACGCAGCTTTATCAAGAGTGAAGGTCAATGTCCGTTTCTCGCCAGGTTTGAGAGTGATTGGTGAGACGATCGAGCTGGTTGAAATAATCAGAACCCAGATCTCGACCGCGAATGGAATCAGAATAAGCCACCACTTTTAATCCGTTTTGCCCTTATCTCCGGAAAACTCATAATCCTGCCATGCGACAACCTCTGATCCATCATCAAATAAGCCGAGTTTGAACTTGGCTCGTAAAACATTTTTAACGGCCTCATCGAGAAGTTCAGCCGGGATAGCACCATTGCTCATGCCTTCAACAAGCGGAGCGCCATAAGCACGCCCTGTATCCCAAGGCCGTTCCCAGGCTAAATCCATGAAATTTTCTCTTTCCTGAGGATTGCTTATTGAGCGGTATATTTAAAAAGGTTCGAGGTAAGGTTTTGGCTGTTGATGGTATAAGCTTTGAGGTTAAGGCAGCACAAACCCTAGACAAGGAAATTTCTCTAACGGAGGCTTGCATTTTAGTTAAGTCTACATATAATAATAAAAATATTGCTTTAAAATGTGTTAAACTGTATTATTTTAGTCAATCTTTTTATTACGAGATCCGCGGTTTTAACCACAAACTTTGATGACTAGAAAAGCAAATATTAAAGACGTACATCAGATTCATAAGTCAGCAGTAAGAGGAGGCAAGCAATGGATTATTTTTTGACTGAAGAACAGATGATGATTAAGGAGTTATGTCACAGGATTGCCGAGGAGAAAGTTCGCCCGGTTACAGCAGAACTCGATGAAAAGGATGAATTTTCCTGGGATGTTATAAAGGCAATTGCACAAGCAGATTTATTCGCAATATTCATTCCGCAAGAGTATGGCGGCACACTAAGCCTTGCGCCAAACCAGAAGATAGGAGGGGTTTTAGATGTATGTATTGCTACTGAGGAGATTTCTCGTGCCTGCGGCGGCATTGCGGTTTCTTATGCAGCCTCTGTATTGGGCAGTTTTCCTATTCTTATTCAGGGCACTGAAGAGCAGAAGAAAAAATATCTTCCTGACCTGGCCAGTGGCAAGAAGTTGGCGGCTTTTGGTTTAACCGAGCCGGAGGCAGGCTCTGATGTATCAGCAATAAAGACTAGCGCTACCAGAGACGGTGATTATTATATTTTAAACGGCACAAAGCACTTTATTACTAATGGCGGAGAGGCAGAAATCTATACGATTATTGCCATGACAGATAAAAATAAGGGGCCTCGAGGTGTTTCGGCCTTTATCGTAGAAAAAGGAACACCTGGTTTTGCTTTCGGAAAGAAAGAAAATAAGATGGGAATCCGGGCTTCGGCAACAAGGGAACTGATATTTACGGACTGTAAGATACCCAAAGAGAACTTATTAGGTAAGGAAGGCATGGGATTTATTGTCACTATGAGAACATTTGATATGTCGCGTCCAGGGGTAGCTGCACAAGCCCTAGGTGTTGCCCAAGGGGCTTTAGATATAACCTTGCAATACGCTAAACAGAGGCATCAGTTTGGCAGACCTATTTCTAGTTTTCAGGGTATCCAATGGATGCTGGCAGACATGGCCACTCAGATAGAAGCTGCGCGCGCGCTTATTTATGCTACGGCTCGTATGATTGATTCGGGTATAACAAACGTGGCTAAGGAATCGGCAATGACAAAGTTGTTTGCTTCTGATACTGCTATGCGTGTTACAACTGATTGCGTGCAGATTTTTGGTGGCTATGGCTACATGAAGGATTATCCTGCGGAGAAATATATGCGCGATGCCAAAATTACGCAGATTTACGAGGGGACTAATCAGATTCAAAGGAACATTATTGCTTTGCAAATGATTAAAGAAATGGCTAACAAATAAGCGTATAGCGGCTAGAAAAAACAATAAACGCTAAAATCTAATGAATATAATAGTTTGTATAAAACAGGTGCCTGAGACTACAAAGGTAAAGATTAATCCCGAAACCAATACCTTGATTCGCGAAGGAGTAAAGTCGATTATCAATCCCTTTGATATGTATGCTATCGAAGAAGCTATACGTCTTAAAGAGCGGTTCGGCGGCAAGGTTACAGTAATAACCATGGGGCCGCCCCAGGCAGAAAGTGCTCTGCGAGAAGCCATATCCATGGGAGCTGATGAGGCAGTGCTCATTTGCGATCGCGCCTTTGCCGGCAGCGACACGTGGGCAACCAGTTTTACTTTAGCTTCTGCAATAAAAAAGATAGGAGACTATAATCTGATAATTTGCGGCAAGCAAGCTTCGGACGGGGATACTGCCCAGGTAGGACCGGGAATTTCTGTGCATCTGGATATCCCACAGGTTACTTATGTGAAAAAGATAGAAGAAATTACTGACAAGAAGGCTCGCGTTGAAAGAATGACTGAGGAGGGTTATGAAGTAATCGAAGCGCCCCTGCCGCTATTAATTAGCGTGGTTAAGGAAATAAATGAGCCGCGTATTCCCAGCTTAAGAGGAATGATGAAGGCAAAGAAGGCAGAGATTAAATCTTTGGGTACGAAAGATATCGCAGTTGATTCTGAGCAGGTCGGTTTAAAGGGTTCTCCTACTCAGGTAGTAAAGATTTTTACTCCTGTACCGCGTAAGGGCGGTCAGATTCTTCAAGGTGATACTGCTGATGTGGTAAATAAATTAGCAGAGTTGTTAAAGCCAGAGATAAGCGCATAGCAGTATGACGATTAAAATAATCACAGAAAAATGTACGGGCTGTAGTTTATGTATAAAGACTTGCCCTTTTGGTGCCATAAGCATTATTGATAAGAAAGCAGTTATCGATTCTAACAACTGTAATCTATGCGGGGCGTGTGTGGATGCCTGTAAACTTAAGGCTATTATTCTGGATAAGCCAAAAGCCCGGACAGCAAAAATAAATCTAGAAGATTACAAAGGGGTATGGGTGTTTGCTGAACAGAAAAAATCAAAGGTCCAGCCTGTGGTTTTTGAGCTCTTGGCTAAAGCCAGAGAATTGGCAAAAAAGTTAAATACCGAAGTTGGGGCCGTGCTCTTAGGCAATGATTTGGGAGATGGAATTCAGGATTTGATTTCTTATGGTGCAGATAAGGTTTATGTAGTGCAGGACCAGAAGCTGGCTAACTTTCAGGATCAGCCTTATACCAAGGTGTTGGTTGAGTTAGTCAATAAATATAAACCCCAGATAGTATTAGCAGGCGCCACCTCCATTGGCCGTTCATTGGTTTCTCGCGTAGCGGTTAAAATAAATACAGGCTTGACTGCTGATTGTACGGGTCTTGACATTGACGAAGAAAAGAAGATTCTTCTGCAGACACGACCGGCATTTGGCGGCAATATTATGGCAACGATTATCACGCCTAATCATCGTCCTCAGATGGCTACGGTAAGACACAAGGTGTTTACTGCCACTCCTTACGATAAACAAAGAAAAGGCCAAATTATATCTGAGAAATTCAATGATGAAATTCTGTCTACTCAAGTGAAATTGCTGGATATTGTTGAAGAATTAGAATCTACAGTGAATCTCTCGGAAGCAGATATTATTGTTTCCGGGGGTAGAGGCATGAGGGGCCCTGAGAATTTTCCTCTATTGGAAGAATTAGCCAAAGTTCTTAATGCTGCTGTTGGTGCTTCGCGCCCCGCGGTAGATGCCAACTGGATACCTTATTCACACCAGGTAGGACAAACCGGAAGGACGGTTTGTCCGAAGGTATATATTGCATGCGGTATTTCCGGGCAAATTCAGCATTTGGTAGGCATGCAGTCTTCTGATGTGATAGTTGCAATTAACAAAGATCCTAGTGCGCCGATATTTAAGATAGCCACCTATGGAATCGTGGGCGATCTTTTTGAAATTGTACCTGCCTTGACAAAAAAATTCAAAAATAAATAGGGACACATCCTATTTTTCATGCTTCCGTGGACTTCCCTTTGGTCCGGTGTTAATGACAATCACGAGCATCTCAGCTATTTTTTCCGTAAATTTTTCGTATGAAATTTTTTCTTTCCTTAGGATTTTTATTGACTGGATGTGTATTTTCCCGGTATTATCGTGAATGAAGCAGCTTAGAGGGTGGAAATTTGATGAAATTTAGAGAAAATCCTAAGTTCAAAAAAACGGAACCGGATAAAACAAGCAGAAGAAGCTTTCTAAAAAAAGCAGTTAAAGGAATAGGCACATTATTCTTAGCAGGCTACATAGGACTAATACCAATAGCATGCAAGAAAACACCATTCACACCAGAACCACCGCCAACACCACCGCACCAGGTAATAGTGAAAGTAGACTTCTACAACCACACACAAGGAATAATAGGAGAAAAAACATATTCTGGCATGAGCAGCCAGCCAGGACTAATAATAAAAGTAAATGACTGCCCAAACACCAGCACAGTGGACTCAAAAAGAATAGCAGTAAGACAAGAAGGCCAGGGAGGAGGACTTGGAAAACTAATAAATTTCTCAAGAACAGGAGAAACAAACACCAGCTTCCCAGAAGAAAACACAACAACATACCAGGCATACCTGATGACCATCACAAACCCATACGATAAGGGTAATCTTAATCTTGTTGGCAAGAACTTATGGGCTTATGTATTTGTAAAAGACAGTAAGACATGAAGTCCCAACTAAAAGACAAAACCCTGTTTTTTTTATTGGGTTTTAATAAAAAAAAGTTTGCTTTTAACGAAATATTTATATATGATATGTGTATTATGAATACATAAAATTAATAAAAAGTATGCATTAAAAAAATGGAAAAAAAAGACTTAAAACAAGTAATCATAGACCAAAAAGATGAATTAAAAGATTTAATAAAAATTGAAAGAATAATAGATAGAGAATTCCTAAGCAAATATAAAAAACACATAAACTCAAACATAATAAAAGTCATAACAGGCATTAGAAGATGCGGTAAATCAATATTCTCATATCAGCTATTAAAAGAAAAAGATTTTGCTTATATAAATCTTGATGATGAAAGATTAATCACCCTAGAGACAAAAGACTTGAATAATATTCTAGAAATTTTTTACGAGATTCACGGAAACTTTAAATTTATTCTACTAGACGAAGTACAAAACATTTATGGCTGGGAACTATTTGTTAATAGATTAAAAAGACAAGGATTTAACTTAATAGTCACAGGCAGCAACGCAAAACTACTAAGCAAAGAACTAGCCACACACCTAACAGGCAGACACATACCCCTAGAACTATTTCCCTTTTCCTTTAGAGAATTCCTAAATTATCATAACATAAGCACAAAAACTTTACTCTCAACAAAAGAAACCGGACTAATAAAAAGAAAACTTAATGAATACATAAAAACCGGTGGTCTTCCAGAAACATTAAAGAAAAACATAATCCCAGGAACTTATTTACAAGCCTTGTATTCCACAATAATAAATAAAGATGTTATCCTGAGGTATAGAATAAGATTCATCAAAACACTAAAAGACATAGCAAGCTACCTTATAACAAACCACTCTAGTCTCATGAGTTTTAATAAGATAAAAAACATATTCAACCTGAAAAGCACACACACAGCCCTAAACTATATCTCATTCCTAGAAGAAAGTTACTTATTCTTCTTTTTGAAAAGATTATCTTTTAAAAAGAAAGAAAGTCTGATTGCTAATAGAAAAGTTTATTGCATAGATACTGGCTTAATAAACACTTTAAGCTTTAAATCCTCTAAAGATACAGGAAAACTATACGAAAACCTAGTTGCCATAGAATTATTAAGAAAAAAAGCATTAGAAGACAAAAATATCTATTACTGGCAGGACATTTACAAAAACGAAGTAGACTTTGTAATAAAACAAGGACTAAAAGTCAAACAACTTATACAAGTATGTTATAACATAGAAGACTATGACACAAAAAAAAGAGAAATAAAAGCATTACTTAAAGCAAGCAAAGAGCTAAAATGCAAGAACTTACTCATTATAACAGAAGACAAAGAAGGAGAAGAAACATTCAAAAACAAAAAAATAACATACATACCACTATGGAAATGGCTGCTGGAAAAAATATAAAAAAAACAACATACCATGCATACCTAATGAACAACACAAACAATACTGATTATAACCTGATAGATGAATTTGTAGATTAAGGAATAGGCTACCTAAGATTCTCGCCGAACTGCACATGGAACAGAGAAGACAGGGACGGCTTTACAGGAAAAGAAAGCATAATCAATAACGCGGTTTCACAATTAAACAATGCTCTTAATTATTCAATTTTTAACTCATCAATTCTAAGCAATCTATGACCTTCAAATACTGTTAAAATTTCAATTTTTTCTTTTTTAATCCTATAAACTATCCGATATTTTTTTACAATAATTTCTCTGATTCCTGGATTTAAAATCTCTGGAACCGTTCTTCCAATTTTTGGATTCTGTAAAATTGATTCACCATGTTCGATTAAATAATTAATGAATGTTTCGGCTCTTTCTGAATTATCCGTTCCTATGAATTCTTCAATTTCATATAATTTTTCTAAGGCTTCTCTCGTCCAAATTACTGTCATTTAGAATTCCTTACGGCTCTTCTTTCTTTTAATTCTTCTTTCAACTCTTTCGTACTATAAACATTACCTGATTCAATGTCAGATAATCCCCTATTTACAGAATTAAGAAATAATTTCTTATGTACAAGATCATCATATTCAGAAGGTGAAATCAACACTCCAGCAGGTCTTCCATTTTGGGTGATTACTAAAGGATGACCAGTATTCTTAACATTCTTGAGCCACTTAGACAGACTTATTTTAAATTCTCCTATTGGAATAATATCATTTGACACATTTAACTTATTCATATTTCCACTCCATATTTAAACCTGTATTTAGGTCTAAATATAACATTCTTTTTTGTATCTTTCAAGTACTTTATTATTAGCACCCAAATTAATCGGAATATGCAAATAGTCCGGGCTTGCCTAAAAGGTAAAAAATTCCGATAATAGACTTGGAATCTATCAAGTGAATAACGAACCAAACTGCTCAAAGGAGATATTATAAAAATGAAAGATCCAAAATGTGCGGAATGCAGGCAAAAATACTGCACCCAGGAGACAATAGATATAAAACTGCTGCCCTCTTTCTGCCCTTTAAAAAATTCTAAAGACTTGATCGATGAAGTTAAAAAGAAATACCAGCCAGAAGAAATCCATGATTTCTTTCTCAATGCTGCCCTGACAGAAAAGGAAGCATACAACGAAAAAGCTGCCCGTGAAGAGGGTAAAACTATTCCGGTCAGGCCAAGAATAAGGGAGATCGCAGAATTTGCAAAAAAAATCAATGCAAAAAAGCTGGGAATAGCCTTCTGCAGCGGCCTTGCCGATGAGGCCGCCAGAGCCAGTTCTATTCTAAGAAGTCACGGACTCGAGATAAGCTCTGTAGTCTGCTGCTGCGGAGGTCTTGATAAGACAGAACTTGGTATCCCTTCTGAATACAAAATAAGAAAGCCAGACACTTTCGAAGCTGCCTGTAATCCCCTTCTTCAGGCCGAACTGCTCAACAAATCAGAAACCGACTTTAACATCATAATCGGTCTATGTATCGGGCATGATATGCTTTTCACTAAATATTCCAACGCGCCAGTCACAACACTTGTCGTGAAAGACCGATTCACAGGACACAATCCCGTTATCAGCCTCTACACAAAATATCATAAAAATATTATATAACCTGGATTATTCACAAGCCAACCCAACCTACTCCGAAGGGTAAAAAATACCCTCATCTGTTTTTGCCTCTTCCTCCTCCTTGCCCTTGTCCTCTACCAGCACCTTGTCCTCTGCCTCCTTGAGATCTGCCCATTCCTCCACCTCTACCCATCCCCATGCCTCCTACTGGCATGTTTTGAGAAGTTCCAAAATGTGAGGGTACTGTCGGACCCACCATTGGTTTTAATTCCCCTTTTTTAAAAGCCTGAACGACTTCATTTATAGTCCCTGGAAAACCTGCTAAAACATTTATCCCTGCAGTCGAAAGCACACTACTTGCATTAGGACCTGTATTTCCAGTTATTAGAGCCTGGGGTTTTTTATCAAGTACAAGCTGTGCAGACTGTATGCCAGCTCCATGCATTGCACTTAAAGCAGGATTTTGAATCGCTTCAAATTCGTCTGTGTCGCTATCCAAAAAAATGAAATACTGGCATCTGCCAAACCTTAAATCAAGCTGGGATTCCAGATTATCTCCTGTCGCAGTCAAACATATTTTCATAACAATCTTCTCCTTTGTCCTTAAAAAAACCTACGCCCACGACCTCTACCTCTTCCAAGACCTCCTCCACGTCCAAATCCAAACCAACCACGCCCAAACCCCATTCCATACAAAGGCATTCGGTAAGGAATAAACGGCGTATTAGGATAATTCGTGGGCATGGATGCCCCATAGATCCCGGTATAACCGAAACCACTATTAATCCCCGGGTTTGAAAGAGGGAGCACACAATATCCCATGCCTCTTCCTGTCATTGGGCCCATACCTGCAGGACCTGTTCCATCAAATGCTGGCATCTTAGTCACCTCCTTTATAGCTTATTTCTCTCATCATGTTCATTACTTATAACGATAATGATAATCATTTTCATTAAGTTTGTCAAGTTCTAATACAAAAAAAGAACTTATCACTGACATCCGGTTTAACGGAACCTATCTGACCCCTGATATTTTTCTCAGACGTTTGGATAAAGTTGACGAAATATGCTTTTTATATATATTATTAGCATCAGAAAGAGTCCGATGGTGGAAATTGAACAAAAATACGGAGGTAAGTCATGAAAAAAAAACAATTCTTTTTTATTAAATCGTTTCGTCCTGTAATGGGACTGGTTTCTTTTTTATTCCTTTTGGCTGTTATAGCACCTGGTATTATAAATGGAACTCCCTCAGAAAATAGGCCTCTGATGCGATTTCCTGACATTAATGGGAATACTGTTGTATTTGTTTGCGGAGAGGACATCTGGTCTGTCCCTGCTGATGGGGGTATTGCGACCCGGCTCTCCATTCATGACGGGCAGGAAAGATTTCCAAAAATCTCTCCGGATGGAACTCTGATTGCATTCACAGGAGAATATGACGGAAACGCCGATGTTTATGTGATGAACATCCACGCAGGAAACATCACACGCGTAACTTACCATCCGGGCTATGATGAAGTAGTGGGCTGGCACCCAGGAAAAAACAAGATTCTTTTCCGCTCTAACCGGCACAGTTTCAGCCGTTTTAACAGGCTTTTTCTTATTGCGCCTGATGGAACAGACCTCGAGGAGCTGCCCATTCATGAGGCATCACAGGGAAGTTTTTCCCCGGATGGGAAAAAGATTGCTTATAACCGGGAATCCAGAGAAAACAGAACTTGGAAACGGTACAAGGGAGGAACAGCCCAGGAAGTTTACCTTTATGACTTCGAAACAAAAAAAGATCGAAAACTGACAAATTTTGAGGGCACGGATAGAATTCCGATGTGGATCGGAAATAAAATTTATTTTAGTTCGGACCGTGATGATGTGTTGAATATTTATTCTTTTGACATTCAGTCAGAGAAAATCGAACAGGTTACAAAGCATAGAGAATATGATGTGCGCAGACCCAGTATGGGAGGCAGTAAAATCGTTTATGAATTGGGCGGATTGCTCTGGCTGCTGGATGTGGATACAAAAGAAACTAAACAGATTCCTATAAATATATATGCCGACGCACCTGAATTACGCCCCTATCTGAAAAAAGTGGATCAATTTATAACAGGGTTTGATTGTTCGCCATCAGGGAAGAGAGCGCTTATTACAGCGCGCGGGGAAATATTCAGCGTTCCCATAAAAAACGGCCCTACACGGAACCTGACCATGGATTCCGGAGCCCGGGATAAGGACGCAGTCTGGTCGCCGGACGGAAAAACAATCGCCTATCTCTCAGATGAAAGCGGTGAGTATGAGATCTACCTGGTCGATCCACAAGGCAAAAAAGATGCATTACAACTCACTAATCATAAGAATGGTTACCGGCATACTCTCCGCTGGTCACCGGACAGTAAAAAGATCGCATTCGCCGACCAGACGCTCCGCTGCTATTACCTGGATGTTGCGGCCAAGACAATCACAGAAGTAGACAAGGCGTATTATGAGAATGTTGATGTTTCGATGGATGTAAAGCCAATTTATGATTATACATGGTCACCTGACAGCCGGTATATTGCCTATTCCAAGATGGATGAAGATCTGGTTTACAAGGTTTACATTTATTCCCTGGAAGAGAAAAAAACCCGCTGCGTAAGCAATGGGATATTTAATGATTTTAACCCTCTTTTTTCAGAAGACGGAAAGCATCTTTTTTTCATTTCCAACCGCCGCTTTGATCCGACATATTGTGATTTTGAGTGGGAAATGGTTTTTAAGAAAGTTTCAGGTATATACTGCCTGACTCTCCGCAAAGACGGCAGTTCACTTCTTCCTTACAAGAGTGATGAAGAAACGGCTGAGAGTAAAAAGCCGGAGAAGAAAAAGGGTGTGGAAAATGAAGCAAAAGACACTCGGGTCATCATCGATTTCGAAGGAATTTCTGAAAGGATTGAGTCTCTTCCGCTGTCTCGCGGCAACTACCGCAGCCTGGCCGCGAATAAATCATCCTTACTCTATCTAGACACAGATGAAGGGGATTTCAACCGGTTCGAATTTCGAGCAAAGGGACCGGGTACTCTTTATGCATTTTCATTTGTCAGCAGGAAAGCAGAAACTGTTATAGACGGCATCAACGGTTACAAACTGTCTGCAGACGGTACTCACATTGTTTACAGGAAAGACAAATCAATAGGTATCATAGAAGCCGACGCAAAAAATTCAAAAGGAAATGAAATTAATCTTTCCGGCCTGAAAATGTGGCTGGATCCTGCGGCAGAATGGAGGCAGATTTTTAATGAAGCATGGCGAATGGAGCGGGATTTCTACTATGAGCCAAACATGCATGGGCTTGATTGGGATGCCATAAGGGAGAAATACGGACGGTTACTTCAGTATGCCTCATGCCGGCAGGATGTTCAATATATTGTCGGCGAACTTATTGGCGAGCTCAATACTTCTCATACATACGTTTTCGGCGGAGACCGCCTACGAAAGGCCGATCGTGTTAATATCGGAATGCTGGGAGCCGATTGGGAAATCGATAAGGCAAACAATCGCTATAGGTTCAAAAAAATTTATTGTGTTCCTGACTGGACGCACGAGGTTCTGCCTCCACTCTCCAGACCTGGAGTTAAAGTCCTTGAAGGAGACTATATCCTGCAGGTTAACGGGAAGGAAGTCACAGCCGACCGGAATATCTACAGCTATTTCCAGGACCTAGCAGGAAAGCAGGCAACACTTCTTGTAAACAGTAAGCCTGTAAAAACAGGGGCTAGAGAGATAATTGTCAAACCTCTCGGCGGAGAAGGGACCCTGCGTTATCTGGATTGGGTCGAACACAACCGTTTGCTTGCAGAGAAGGAATCCAACGGACAGATCGGATATATTCATCTGCCCGACACATATCTGGGATCGTCTTCTGAGTTCCCAAAGTATTTTTATGCCCAGATGCGGAAAAAAGGACTTATCATCGACGGCCGTTTTAACGGAGGCGGTCTGGACCCTGATATTTTCCTCAGACGTTTGGATAAACCGGTCCATGCCTACTGGACACGCCGCTACTCACATGACCAGACTATTCCTGATTTTGCTACACGTGCCCATATGGTCTGCCTGACCAATCGTCAGGCCGGTTCCGGCGGAGATATGCTGCCCATGGAATTTAAGATGCGCGGTATGGGGCCGGTGATCGGGACACGCACATGGGGAGGACTCGTTGGAGTCTCGATGTGGATAGATCTCATTGATGGAGGGGGTCTTTCTGCCCCCGACTACCGGATCTATGATCCTGACGGGAATTGGATTGTTGAAAACGAAGGCGTGGAACCTGACATCACAGTCGATCTTGACCCGGCGGAAATGTTCAGAGGACATGATGCTCAGTTGATAAAAGGAATCGAGATTTTACTTAAGAAGATAAAGGAAGACCCGCGCCCCTGGCCTAAGCACAAACCTATCTTTTCAGATAAAAAATAAGGAGGGAAAAATTGAAAAAACTAATATTAGTTTTAATAATCCCCTTCACTATCGCTACGGCTATATATGCAATCAACAATCCTGCGAACCTGCTCGAAACTAAAAATGTTACGATTAAAGATGTTACTCCCTTTGTCTACTGCAGCATCCTCCATAAAGGGCCATATTCAGATATTGATGAAGTAATAGGGACGCTGATGCAAAATATGCGGACACAAAACATATTCCCCGCAGGAGGAATAATATCAATTTCTTACAAATCTCCGGATGAAGCAGCTCCTGCTGAATTGGAATGGGAAGTAGGATTCCCAGTAACAACTCAGGCACTTATACAGGCTCCGCTGTTAAAAAAACAATGGGATCACAAGGTAGTAGCTGCAGCTACTCATGTTGGCTCGTACGATACAATAGGTGATACTATCACCTTTATGCTTGCGTGGATGGATGCACATCACTACATTCAGACTGGCCCCATAATGGAAAAATACCTGGATATTGCTTCTCAGGAAATCCCTAAAGAAAACCTTAGAACGGAAATCTGGATACCATGTGAAAAGGAATGAATTAACCTTTATTACCTGGAAAATAGAATTTTTATCATTGACCTATTTAAAAGCATTCGAGTATTTGCTGCTTGGCTGCAGTAGTTGACTTATTCCAATTAAAAATGCACACCTGGAACTTATCAGCATCCGAAGCCGTTAAACTGCAAAAAAAGCTTGCTAAAAGAATAATATGTAAAGGCAGACCCAAAAAAATTGATTGTATTGCTGGTGCAGACTTAGCTTATGAGAAGAGTCGGCAGCTGGGTTTCTGCGCTGTCATACTTTTCAGTTATCCTGGCCTAAACATCCTTGATACGTGTTTTTCGCATGATACGGTAGAATTTCCTTACATTCCCGGTCTTCTAACCTTTAGAGAAGGCCCGCTTTTCTTAAAAACTTTTAAAAAAATAAAGACTAAACCGGATGTAATAATATTTGACGGCCAGGGAATCGCTCACCCTAGAAAGCTAGGCCTAGCTGCTCACATGGGCCTGTTCCTAAATATCCCCACCATAGGGTGTGCAAAATCAAAGCTGTACGGAAGCTATGATGAACCCGGAACCGACAAAGGGGCAGAAAGCCTTCTTTACGATAAGAGCAACTCCCCCATTGGGACAGTTCTAAGGACAAGGAAAAATGTCAAACCGGTATTTATTTCTCCAGGATATAAAATCGGAATAAAAGAGTCAAAAGAGATAATAATGAATTGTGTAATCAAATACAGAATCCCCGAACCGGTCAGAATCGCCCATATCGAGGTGGGAAAATATAAAATGGCTAAAGAAGCGGTGTTTACTCAGGCAACTGTTGTTACTAAGCCGAAATCTACGTAAACTTCTCTACTCGGACCCGAGTTCTCAAAAATAGGAGTTGTTCCATCTTTGACTTGGAGGACATCCCATATTATGGGAAATGGATTAAATACAATGGAGGTTTGTTATGTCGTCTTTAAAATTGATTCGGCTGAGCGGGCTAGCAGGTATGATTGGCGGAGTCCTGATCATGTCAGCTTATATCTTTGATCATGTTTCTCATCGGACGGGCAGATCTACCAGTGATTTTGCCTATAAATCTTTATCTGAAGAATTTGGATTTGAATGTAAATCTGCCGAAGACGCAGTCGCCAGTATTGGCCGTAACCTTATCAGAAAAGGAAATTTCCCAGAAGCCATTAAAGTCTACCAGTACAATGTAAAAAAATATCCAAATTCTGCTGATGCGTATGAAAATCTTGGTGAGGTATATATGAAAGCTAGTAACAAGCTCGAACGAATCGAGACTTTTCTTAAAGCGAATAAAATATATATGTTTTCCGCATAGAATAGAAATCTCGGAGAATTTAGATATTTCACGAGGTCTGTAATGGATAAAGATGTAGATAACGGACTGAATAGAAAACTTAAGCTTTTCCCTGTTACAAACATCGTCATCGCCAATATGATCGGTGCGGGGATTTTTACGACATCAGGACTCCTGATGGGAGATCTTGGAAATCCCTGGGTGATGATTTTACTGTGGATTATTGGAGGGGGGATAGCTATGTGTGGCGCTCTCAGTTACGGCGAACTCGGCGCAGCAATCCCTCGTGCAGGAGGGGAATACGCTTTCCTCTCGCGATTATTTCATCCCTTATTCGGGTTTTTGAGCGGCTGGGTCTCCTTCCTTGTCGGTTTTTCTGCTCCCATTGCTGTTTCTGCGATTGGGTTTTCTGAATATTTGGTCAGAGCTTTTCCTCAGCTTCTGAGCCTGGGAATTTTTGAAAGCACTTTCGAGGCAGTGGTATTAAAAAAGTTTTATGCGATTCTTGTTATCATTGTTTTTACCTTGATTCATCTTAGAGGGATTGAATTTGGTACAAAAGTACAGAATTTCTTAACAGTGTTAAAAGTCTGCTTGATAGTAGGGCTTATAGTTATAGGATTTTCATTAGGAAATGGGAATATGGAACATTTTTCTCAGGGTGAAAACTTTCGCCTTGATTTTGGAGGCTGGAAAACCATAGGTCTCTCATTAATGTGGATCATGTTTGCCTACAGCGGCTGGAATGCATCTGCCTATATAGGCTCTGAGGTTAAAAATCCGGAAAAGAATCTGCCTCGTTCTCTGATACTGGGAACAGGAATAGTCATTCTTCTTTATTTTTGCTTGAATCTTTTTTACGTTTACGCTGTTTCGCCTGAAGGCATGAGCGGGGTCATCTCCATAGGAGGCCTTGCTGCAGGCAATTTATTCGGTAAATCCTTCGAGAGTCTCTTTTCAATCCTAATATCTTTTGCCCTTTTCTCGTCTTTAAGTGCTTTTATCATCCTTGGTCCGAGAGTGTATTACTCGATGGCCAGAGATGGATATTTTTTCAGGTTTGCTGCAAAGATTCACAAAGATTATCGTGTTCCCTCAAAATCGATAATGCTGCAGTGTGCAATTGCAGTAATCATTGTGTTATCGGGGTCTTTTGACCAGATATTAACGTATATGGGTTTTTCCCTTGGAATTTTTCCCATCCTTGCCGTCATTGGTGTTTTTAAGTTAAGGCGTCTAAAGAAAAGTACATATAAAATGCCTGGTTTTCCCCTGGTTCCTATTCTTTATTTACTGGCTGGTGTTTCCATTCTTATACTTGGTTTTCTGGAACGACCCGTTCCTTCTTCGATAGCAATCTTTACTGTGTTGGCAGGAATCCCCGCCTATTTCATATTTAAAAATAGATATAAAGTAAATTGAAGGATTAAAGTAATACTAGCCTTTGTAACTTTGCTTGAATTCCACGCTGCCAGAACTGGTGCTAATTCGATCACGGCCTTCTCTCTTGGCGAAATAGACCTCTAAATCAGTATCCTAACACAGAAACTAGAAAAATAAAAAAATTTAGCAATAATGTCTATCTCTTCTGAAATTCAGTAGGTAAAATTTCCATTTTTTTGTTTATAGTGTAATATGTTGAGATAAAAATATGAAAAATAATGAAAGAAACCACCAACTATCAAGAAAAATTTAAAAGACTATTTCCACCCCTCTATCGTCTCCCATCTTTTAACAGCTTCAAGAAATGTATCGGCGATATAATCTGCTTTTTTTCGAGTATATTCTTTGGCCTTTTCAACATCAAAATTAAGATAACCTAATCCTTTTTCCGGATATCTAGAAGTTGCCCAGATGGGCATCAGAGCAATCCCTTCATCGGTTCCGGCTGCACCTACCTTATCCTTCCCCAGTTTTTCATACATCTCTTTGTCCACTAATTCAGGATCGTGGCCCATGACTAAAGCGGCTTCTTCCATGTCGCCATGGCCTGGCTGTTGAGCTTTTACACCATAAACTTCATTGACAATATGAAAGGCGATTTTCCACCATTCAACTGCCATGAAATGAGCCCCTGTCTCGACATGAAGTCTGGTCATGGCTCTCTTTGCCGGTTCGGTATTCCCTCCGTGACCAACGATGATCAAAATATTCCTGAAACCGGTCCTGACAAGGTCTTTCAAGACATCGTATATGTATTCTTCGAAAATCTTTTCTCTCACTGTGATTGAACCAGGGAATTGAGATATGCTCCGACCCGTAAACCCGTGATTTATGGGTGGTGCAATCAATGCATTGCATTTTGCCCATATCATTTCTGCAAGATTATTGGGAATAATATTGTCCGCTCCAATGGCAACGGCACCATGAGATTCAACCGTCCCTATGGGCAAAATAATCCTATCCGTTATCTCGGGTACAATCTTGGCCAATCTCATCCAGCAGTAATTCTGCATGTGGTGAAACTTTAGATCTTTCACTGTTTTTTGTGGAAAACAAGGAGCCACAAGCATTAAAAGCAGAACAAAAACCAAGAAAAATTTGATATTTCTCATCATATCTCCTCCTTTTTTTATTAAATTAGTAGGTTCTCTTCCAAATAGTATAATATCCTCTTTTAGGAATTCCAATAGCTTTCTTCATTACTCTTCTCTAATCCTTGTGATTTCAAAGACGACAGGATTAGCAGCATCTGGACAGACATGGGTTTTTTTATCTGGATCTTCCAACCACGGAAAGCGGGCTTCATCCATCATGGCAAAAACCGCAGGGAGCATACTGTAAAGGGCATGAATACAAATTTTCCCCTCCCGTTCCCAATTCAGTAAATATCACTGCATCGCCGACCTTATGGCCTAAGGTACATGTTCCTTTCTGACTTATGATTTTCGCTTGGACCGCTGTTATTTTTTTGCCCATATTCTCCTCCTATGTTAAGAGTAATCTCTTCACATATGAAAGTAAATCTCATCTCTGTGACCTTTTGATGGAATCACAAAAAAATCAAAAAATGAAGACAGATAGCGCGGAAACCATTATATAGGCTTTGTGAGTTTTAATCTTCAGTTTTAGCAATAGGGAGAGTTATTCCTTTGCAGGCAGATATTTTTTAGGGAACTTGGCCACAACTGTGTATTTTGGATCTACCACATTACCGATCCGTGACACACCCACCTGAGAGACCAATTGAAAAGCATCCCAGCGATCAAATCCAAAATCTTGGACCAGCCAATTGATTAATTCAACTTGAGCCGATCTAAAGGCATCAATGACAGGTCTGGTGCTGGCGGCAACCATTATATATTCATCATCTTCAAACCTGGGCCAATGGATTGTTTTGCCTTTGATGACATCGACCTTAATTATGACCTCCAAAGAACATTCTAGACCAGTACCACAGATCTCACCATCACCTTGAGCAGCATGCCCATCTCCTAACATAAACAGCCCTCCTTTTACAAAAAGCGGAAAATACAATGTGGCTCCTTGCTTGGTTTCCACACAGTCCATATTCCCGCCATGTTCGGCCGGAGTCAGCGAAAGAACCGCCTCCCCAAAGTTAGGGGCTACACCAACCGTGCCTAAAAATGGATGTAGCGGGATTTCCACTTTTCCTACCTTGCTCTTCGGTAAATCCAAGATGCCAACATTTCGCTCAAGATCTAATTTCCAAATATAGGTCTTTTCTGGCAAAGGTTCATTCAGCATGGCTGTATACGTCTCTCCAGTCAAGACACCAAAATACGGAAGATGTGTGGAGACGGCATATTCTCGGTCAGGTCTAACCTTCAGCAGATGAAGCACAAGAATATCCCCAGGCTCTGCCCCTTCCACATAAAAAGGCCCTGTTTGATAGTTCACCTCTGGCAAATGAACGATTTCACTTGCTTTCTGATCACCTCGGAAGATTTTATTGCCAAAAGCATCCACCGTGTTGGTCACTAGAGTATCACCTGGTTTAAGTTTTAAGACCGGCTCATGTTTGGCATCATAGGGGCTTTGTTGCATGAATCGAAAACATGGGCACCTCTCCCTTTGACAAGCAATTCTATCCAACCACATAAGACAAAGGTTCACCCATTTCGAGCATCCGATTCAGGATAGCGCAACCAATCGCAGCTTCCCGTTTTTGAGCATCGTCATTCTTGGCTCTTAGCCGTCCCCCAATGATTTTCTTGTAACGATAGAATGCATTTTCCGCGTGACTCTGCAAATAGTATCCAGACTGACGTTTCCACTCAGATCGTCCCTTGGCTCGGATCTCCGCAATATGACGGTCTCGATGAGAGGGAACATTGAT
>Ga0268282_1000057_pt1 | contig 70467 bp, 85 predicted proteins | sample saktaG_12_FD_190133 | JGI IMG/M metagenome (GOLD analysis project Ga0268282, IMG submission 190133) | Saline water microbial communities from Sakinaw Lake, British Columbia, Canada - sak_2011_5_24_120m | ecosystem: Environmental > Aquatic > Non-marine Saline and Alkaline > Saline ...
CAAAATATTTAAAGATATTGAAAGTTATACTAAGATCGAATATTTCATCGATGATTATATTAAGCCCGAATATTATGTCTTTATAGATGATATTCTTGGCCTAGCGGAATGGCCCGAAAATTTTTATAACGGTTCTTCTGAAAATGTTAAATATACAAAAATTGAGATTGAAGCCCCGTCTAAATTTTTTACTGAGGATTTATGGATAATGCCACGTTCACCGATAGGGACTTATTATTCCTTATTTTTTGCTCAGCATCCTTGGGTCAGCGGAACTCTTTTGCTAATTCTAAGTTCTGTTATTGCTGGGATCATAGCGGGGTGGATTGTATTCAAGGATTTAAGAATGAAAAATTGTATTTTAAAGTTAGCATTAGTAGGTTTATCAAATTGTTTGTCGGTTATGGGGGTAGCAATAACAACAATCTTTATTAGAACAAAAGAAAAAGATAAAAACATAGAACCCCTGATTAATAAAATAAAAGAAAAGGGGTATTCCTGGAGGCGCAAAACAGCTATTTTCTTATTGCCGATAGCTGCCCCTCTTTCAATTATTGGCCTTCTTTCGTTTATTTCTCAATTGCAGCTCTTATTTGGCCCTTTTAATTTTTATTTTGAGGATACAGTAATACTTCTTCTTTCAATTACGCCAATTGCCGCCCTAATATTTGCCTTATTAATTAAGAAAATTAAAATAGAAGACAGGCCTTTATTTGCTCAGTTAAAATCAGCTGGTTATTCCTCTTGGACATTTAATCCAAAAGATAGGTTGAAATTTGCGTTTGTGCCCATATTCTCAGTCGTTTTTCTAATTATTTCTTGGCTGATTCTGAAATTGATTGAGATCACGGTGTAGCGTAAATTTCTCTCAGTCTTGGAGATATAGTGAGTGGCAGGGTGGGGTAGATTAAGGAGCAGCCAAGGTTGGTATTTCAAACCACTCTCTTGTGGTCATAAAATAGGTTCGCACATCGTCCGCTTCCCGGAGCAGGCATGTGCTCGGTTCAAGCGACCGAGAGGCCTAATATTTTATTATGGACAGTGAAGAGAAAAAATTAAAGATATACGAAATTTTTAGTAGAAGAATTACCGAAGAAACAAAAGAATTTTACTTAGTGAGTTCATTTTTTTTGGTATTGTTAACGGCTATTTTAGAATTATCTAAGGAAAACCGTTTACTTTGGATTGGTTTTATTGGAGCGATCGTTTGGTTCTTATGTAATTATACTCAGATAATGTGGAAAAGATATTGGCAGGGTAGAAACAGAAAAATCGAGAACCTTATCTTCGTTGATGAATTAAAATCAATCGGAGAGACAGAAAAAAAACAACCAAAACTTCTCTATCTACCCATACATTTAACCTTTATTTTTTCCCTCTTGCCAATATTTTTTATTTTTATTTTTGGCTCTGAATTGAATCTATTTAAACTTGGATTAAACGCCCTTACATCTCTTATTGGAAGTATTTTTATTATATTATTGCTTTACGCAAGTTATCTGTATACGCCATTCTCGCAGAATAACAAGTAGTGATTTCTATGAAGATCTGCGACCAGAAATATCTATGCCATCGCCTAAGGGCGGTTTTTGATTTTGTTAACCACTTAAGCTTAACCAATTTTTTTCCCTCTCAAACTTATACCCGCAATCTCCGCATACCCAAAAATAGCGTATTTTACTTCCAGCAATCAAGCCAACTATTATCAATATAATGCCGAGTAAAGTGGAGACATAAAATGTGGCCGCAAATCCTATGCCCATTATAATGAATCCTATCATTCCCGAGGATTTTCTTGATTTATACATTACGCCTCCACATTTTTCACATTTTAATTCTTTGATTTTTTTAGCCATAATTGAACTATATTAATTGTTAAGTTTATTGGCCCATAACACAAAGCTCGCCGCCAGCGATGGCCTTACGGCCACCCATGCCAGTTTCCCGACATGACCCTCGCAGGTGCTCTGACGACGAGCTTGATACCTACGAGGGATTTTATGCCATGCCCCATAGAAATATAGGGTTTAGGCAACGCATTAAATTGTTAAGTTCATTATACTCCTTTTTCCTTACTTTTCCAGATAAACCTTCTTGTTTTTCATTATCAGCTTGCTTCTCAAACAGGATAGGAGCTCTCGTTTTTCGTAGACGGTTCCGTCTTTCAGAATATATTTAGCATAGTTTTTGATATCTATTTCCTTTTGACTCTCTCCTCCTTTTTTTGATATGCCTAAAATACCTTGTCTGAATTTGTAATACCGTTCCACCTCCTTTTCTATTATTTCTTTCATTCCGATTTTGTCTAAGTTAATCTTATCAATAATATTTAACAGCTGGTTTATCAGTTCCTCTTCTTTTAAATAGCCGCATTTACAATAATGATCCTTGCTTTTACTGCAACCGTAATATACATGTCTATTTACGCCCCCATCCTTCAATTTTCTGAACTTCTCATCAGCAGTAATGCCTGAACCGCAGAGTCCGCATTTTATCAGCTTAGTGAAAGCAAATTCCTTACTCTCTGACCTTACAATTCTATCTCTATTCAGTCGTTCCTGAACCTTATCAAACAGTTCCTTTGAGATTAAGGGCTGGTGTTTGCCGGTATACCAGTTTCCGCTGCCCTTAGGATATTCAAAGGCCCCATAGTAGAAACTGTTCCTTAAGATTATATAGATATTGCTCAAGCTGAGATACTTGTCAGTCTTGGTTTCAAAGTTAATGCTTTTTAACCATTTATATAATCCTCGTCCACTGCATTGCTCGTAGGCAGTTTTTTCAAACATCTGCTTTATTATCGGAGACCTTTTAGGATCCACTATGACATAACCCTTTCTATCTATCCTTTTTTCATTGAAATAACCAGTTGGAGCCGTGCTCAGCCATAATCCCATTTCCGCCCTGGTTCTCAGCCCTCTTTTCACACTTTCACTTTTATTATCGTTTTCAAGCTTTGCCTGGCTTCCTAAAATCATCAGAAGAAACTTTTCATTAGGAGAATTGGTAAACCTTTGTCCATATGTTCTTATCTCACAGAGCCGTTTTTGGTCCATTAAATCCACCAATGACCCCAGATCGCCAGCGTTCCTGCTTAAGCGGTCCGGAGCCCATGTTAAAATGGCATTAAACTTTCCGCTTCTTATATCCTCAACTATTCCATTAAACACCGGTCTTTGACTAACCGCTTTTGCCGAGTGACTTTCCTTCCTTATTTCAACCACATCAATCTTTTCTCTTTCTGCTATTTGGAGCATCTCTTTTATTTGGGAATCAATAGAAAGGGCTTGCAATTCGTCGGCTTCTGTCGATTTCCTGGCATAGAGGCAGTAACGAAGCGGGGGACTGGAAACGATGGCCTGCGAACCATTATCCTGGATTGCTGTTGCTTGTTCCATAGTCGTAAAGATGTTTTTAATGTTTATCTTCGACCTTTAGAACAAGGATGCCGCAACCCCGCTAGTGAGTCCAGTCCCCATCAGTTGGTAAGTTGTTGGTAAATAAATGTTTACCAGACTTCTACTTCTGCTACTGGTTGGTTACAGTATGCGATGAATTGGTTGGCTACGAGTGAAAAAGCATCAGCCAGATCATTATATTTTTCCACACCAAAACCTATCAGTTGAAGTATAAGATCCTCGGCATCTTTTCTGGGGAACAGGATGAGCCCCTCTTGTATTGCCGCAGTAGTAAGCGCAAGTCGCTCGCGTTTATCCCCGCGAGGAGGAACACCCTTGACCTCGATCCCCAAGCTCTGACATTGCTGAATAATGGCTTCTTGGTAAGCGACCTTTTCGACGAATATCGTCGGGTCATTATACTTCTCCGTATTTGCCACGAGAGTTTTAATCTGCCTTACCTGATCCGGGAACCCTACAATTTCATTAAAAGGAAAGGGCAGAACATAGGCCTTATATCCTTCCCCGTCTTCGTAAATTTTCATTGCAACCATGGCGGTTCGGCATGCAGTATCCTTTTCCGATATTGCCAGATCTACACCAATGTAGGTCTGAATAAAATCCTTATCGTCCGGAAGGTCTTCATCGTAGTCATAATCGTGGATCCATTCCGGATGAACTACTCTTCCGCTATCCGAAACAATGCGGAGCAGATATTCGCGTTGCCAGGCAATTTCGTTACCCACTCTTTTCTTTTCCTTTTCTACATCCTCTTGTGTGGGGTATTTGCCCGGCCAGGCGATTGCCCCCTTTTCGTCAAATAATGGGTATGCCTTAAATAGTCCATCGGTTCGCTCCTCTTCTACGTCCTGTTTTAGGCGCATAAGGAGTGAGTCCTCATGCAGAAGATTCCCGACAATGATAAGCCGGGTATTCCTGTCTCCGGCCGGAATCACTTCTCCAGTAAGCCACTGATAGGTCTTTTGTCTGCTTTCCCTCGTCTTGGTGGAAGCAATATCTTCCACATCATCTCCGATGATAAGGTCGGGGCGATACTGATTATGCCGTAATCCCCGGATGCTTTGTTCGGTTGAGGCAACAGTAATGCGGGCATTCAATTTCGAGAAAACCAGTGAGGACGAACCCCATTCATCGCTCTCTTCCTGGAAAGGTCCGAGATCGTTTTTTAAAATTTGATTTCCCTCGAGTTCTCTCCTCATATTCATCATATGCTGTTTTGCTTGGCTTCTCGTTTGGCAGAGAATTAGGACAAATTTTTTCTGCTGTTCCCCGAGAATGGCCCAAATCGGATAGGCGGTGGTAAGGATGGTGGATTTTCCGGATCCCCTGAAGGCAATCAGGAAAAGGTTTTTATCCTTTTCACACTCTATTAGATCGAACATTTCGCGATGAAACGGAGCCGTTTTGTACTTCACATAATGAGCGAAGTAGAAGTGGAAGAAGATAAAGAAACTTTGTCTGGAAACCGCGATACGAACCTTACGATCTCTTATCATCTTTTCTACAAAATCCGTGGGTAAGTGATCACAATTGTACTTGTTTAGAAGCTCTTGATAATTTAATTGATTCATATATTTAAAAATTTAATTTTTTTTCAAACGATTAATTGTTTTCTTTCGACCTTTCTTCGGGAACTAATGATGCAAGACGCAGGGCTTCCCGAACCACTGCTTCTTGCTCCGGCGTCAATTCATCCTGGGGAGATTGAAACGTAGCCGTCACCTCAACCTTATTACTATATTTTGGATGGTGGTGTCTTAACCAAAGTTGTAGGGCTTGAAAATTGCGATTACGGATAAGCGAAATTAATTGGCTTTCGCTCATGTCCGTAATCAATGCTTCACCTTCGGTAATCGAATCATCACTGGCTTTAGCGAATTTTTTATCTTCGTCTCGCCAACGATAATAACTGGCCCGGCTGACACCTGTTTTCTTACAGGCAAACTGAATAATGGGCATTTCTTTCAATTGTTGGATAATCGCATCTTTTAATTTGTCTTTCTTCATATTTTTTTCGGCTTCTTGCCGGTTAATCTTTCCCACCTTTTTAAGATAACCTGTGTGTAGACAGGTGATTTTTCCATGAGATAGCATCGACGTTGCATCTTTATGGCCGCTATCAGAGTAGATCCGCTTCCTCCAAAGGGCTCAACGATAAGATCGCCTCGCTTGGTTAAGACCTTTATATAAGGCACAAGAATCTCTATTGGCTTAGTTCCAAAAATAATTCCTTGGCCGGATGACTTTTCATCTGCAGCGTTAAATTCAATGAAGTCAGTTGGACAGATTCTTCTCCCTTTTTGATAACCTTCCCAATGGGGCTTGCCAGAAGTTGCGTATAAGGCAGCTTCGTATTCGTTTTGCAGGAATTCATTTGATTCCGGTTCCATGTTAAGAGGAACATTACCCTTGGTGCCAACCAAAGCAATATCATGCTTATTAAAGAATTTGTATTTGGCAGCAAATCCCTGCACGCGATTGGGTAAGTGCCAGATAATGGTATTGCGATATCTCCAGTGTTTTTCCAGTTCGTTCCATATAGTGCGAAGGTTTTTCGGATTTTCAAAAACGATAATTGAAAAGTCCGGTTTTTGTATTTTGGCGACATTGGTCATCCATTTCTGGGTAAAATCAGGCGACAGTTCGTCGGTTTCAAGATACCTGCGGTCACGTTTTAAACCGAATCCTTCGGTTGCCTTACCACGTCTTTTTTTGCCACGGAGATAATCTAAAAGATAGGGCGGATCGGTTAGGCAGAAATCGGCTTTCCCTCCGTTCATAAGCGAAAGTATGTCTTTTCCAATTGTGCTATCACCACATTTGACTCTGTTATCGTCCATCTCGTAAATATCTCCTTTTTTAACAGTTATTTTTTTGATATCCAGTTTGGCCAGTTCTTTTGCCAAATCGAATTCTTCCGGCGTTTCATCAATTCCGAAGATCTCGTCTAACTCTTCGCTGCAAAATCCCACATCACTTAAGAAATTCTCGTCAAAATTAGCCAATAAATCCCAATCCCAGTCGCCAGTATTCTTATTAAGTCGGATATTCAATTCTTTTTCCTTTTCAATATCCGAAATGTTCAGATAGACCACGGGCATTTCTTTCATGTTTAATTCTTTCGCCGCCCTTAATCGCATATGTCCACCAATGACCACATTTTTGCGGCTTGGTGTTGAGTTGACGATGATCGGGTCCACTATTCGAAACCGCCGGATACTCTCTTTTATCTGTTCCATCGCATCCTTGCTTATCTGGCGCGGATTATATTCCGCGGGGACAAGGTCATTGATTGGAACATAGACAATATTAAGTTTTAACTTATTAATTTTATTATCTGATTCCATATTTTTGTTTAGATTAATTTTAATTATTCGACTTACTACGATTATTTTGGGTTTACATATTTTTGCCTTAGTTTAATTTTTATATTTTCAAAACAAAAACGGACAGCTTTATGCTGTCCTCTTTCATCAACACAACGAGGCTACAACACAAAGCTTAGCTTTATGTAATAGAATCTCATTGTATTGAGGAATCTTCGGCTCAATCGTTAACTAGATCCATTGTATTGGCTCTTACTTCATTCCGTTGCCCGGGTAGGGCTTGATTGTTAATATCTTCACTAACCTTATTTTATTTTAGCAATAGATATCATTATGTCAAGGGGGTTTACTTATTAATTTTAATGTTGTAAACTTATAGTAGGTTTAATCTATTATATATCAGATTATGAATAAGAATAAATTACCAGAAATTTTAACGATGAAGCAGGTTTGTGAGTTATTAAATGTTCATCCCAACACTTTGAGAAATTGGGATAATAATGGCGTGCTTAAAGCTATTCGTTTCGGGAATAGAAAAGACAGGAGATATAAAAAAGAAGATATATTGAAATTGATTAAGTATAAAAAATAAATATGTCCATTTTTTTACAAAGATATTTAGCCGAAAAAATAAGTTTGCAAAAAATGGCCGGCTCTTTGAGTCGATTATCTTCTGTCTTAGCCAAATCAACAATTGATCTTAACCCGTACCAAATTCATGCGTCTCTTTATGCGTTTAACAGTCCGCTTTCCCGCGGCGCTATTTTAGCTGATGAAGTTGGTTTAGGTAAAACAATAGAGGCCGGAATTATTATATCCCAATTATGGGCTGAGGGAAAAAGAAAAATTTTGGTTATAACCCCTGCATCTCTTAGAAAACAGTGGCAAGACGAATTGCTTTCAAAGTTTGGCATCGAATCAGAAGTTTGGGATGGCCCCTCTTTTAATGCACGAATAAATAGTGGTGATAATGTCCCATTTACTTATGACGGAGTTTTTATTGTCTCTTATCATTTTGTTTATACTCACCTTGGTTTGATTGAAAAACAACCGTGGAATGTTGTTGTTATTGATGAAGCACATCGTTTTAGGCGAGTATTTAAAGGAAGGGATGCCTCAAAGATGGCATACGATATTCGGGAAATCATAAAAGACAAGCCAAAAGTTTTATTAACAGCAACGCCTCTACAGAATAACCTTGAAGAATTATACGGGATAGCGAGTTTTATAGATGACAAACTTCTTGGATCTCCTTATAGTTTTAAAACAAAATTTATACAACCGATTAAAGATCAGTCGGGGTTTGCTATGTTGAGATTAGAAGAGTTGCGAAAATTAATTCACGGAGAAGAAAACGATGATCCGTTGTCTATTTCGGGAATAATTACTCGGACTTTGCGAAAACAGGTTTTGGAGTATGTGCAATTTACCGATAGAATATCAATCACATTTGATTTTACTCCTACCGACGAGGAGGTTGAATTATATGAAAAAGTTTCCGCCTATCTCCAGCGCCCCGATGTGGCCGCTATTAGGGCAACACAAAGGAATTTAATGGTTCTTGTCTATAGAAAATTATTGGCGAGCTCATCATTTGCTATCGCTGGTACCCTGAAGAAGTTGAGCGAAAATCTAAAGAATGAATTAAAACTGCGGGAAAAAGAGACATCGGCCACAGAGTTAAATCCGGAATCAATAACCGACGAAGGACTATTGGAAGAATTTGAAGAGCCTGAATTAGAGGGGATAGAACAAAGCCAGAAAAAGGAAAAACAGCGCGTTGATGATGCTTTCAGCGATGAGGATATAAAAAAGGAAATAGCAGAATTAGAAGAATACTATTCGTTAGCGACTCAAATCAAGGAGAACACAAAAGGGAAAGCGCTTATTAGCGCCTTGCTTCAACTTTTTAAACAAGCAAAGGAAAAGAAATGGCCCGAAAAAGCAGTTGTATTTACAGAGTCAACTCGCACACAAGAATATTTGTCAAAACTCCTTGAAAAAGCAGGGATTACCTTTACCAAGTTCAATGGTTCAAATAATTCGCCCGAAGCAAGAGATGCTTTTAATCGATGGAAAAAAGAATTTCCAGAAAGCGCCAGTCAGGGTTCTTTTAACGCGAATGTGCGCCAGGCATTAATACATGATTTTAAGAAAAACAGCAAGATTTTTCTTACGACTGAAGCCGGGGCAGAGGGTTTAAATCTTCAGTTTTGTAATATTGCTATTAACTACGATTTACCTTGGAATCCTCAAAGAGTGGAGCAAAGAATTGGCCGTTGTCATCGTTATGGGCAGAAATATCAGGTAGTAGTTGCGAATTTTTTAAACACCAAAAATTATGCAGATAAAAGAGTTTTAGAATTGTTGGGAGAAAAACTTAGTTTGTTCAATGGACTTTTTGGTAGTTCTGATGAAATTTTGGGTGCTTTGGAATCCGGTCTTGATTTTGAAAAAAGGATCCTTGAAATCTACCAAAGTTGTCGTAGTCCTGAAGAATATGATAGCGCATTTACTGAACTACAGGAGAGCCTCAAAGATGTTACTTCTAAAACTACTTTGCAATATCGAAATTTGTTGTTGGAGAGTACGGACCAAGCTGTTGCCGCTTTATTCAAAAAAACTGAAGTAGAGACGAAGCAAGCGATTTCAGATTTTGACAAAGATTTACTGAATCTTTGTAAATTATCGTTGGGCAAAAAGATTAAACCAACTGATGACGAAGCAGTATTTATTATAGATAATTATAAATTTCCTGTTGCCTTTCGTGAGCTTCGCGATGATGAAGAGGGAAAAATATCTCGCGCATATAAAGATCATCCAATCATCCGTCAAATTATTGACGATAATTTGAAATTACAAACTAGACCGATACCATCTGTAATTTTTAAACTTTCGAAACACGGTAGTAAAATTTCCCAGTTAAATGATGCAAGAGGGAAAGAAGGGTTTGTATTCCTCTGGAAATTAAAAATAGTTGGAGTAGAAACAGAAGAAATTTTGGTGCCACTGGTGTTTATTAAAAAAACAGGGGGCGATCCTGATGTGTTAGAAGTTGCCGTTGCGAACGAATTACTTGATGTAGAAAATGAAAGTACTGATAAAACACTTAAAGATTCGCCAATCAAAAAAGAGTTATTACTCAAAACTTGGGAGAAATGGAAGAAGCCAGTTATAGAAAGGTATCAAAAAAGAAATGAGCGTCTTTTTGATAGAGAGACAGATAGAATAAATCGTTATTATGATGATTATGCGCTTCGCGTTGAAGACAGAATGAAGAAGTTGGAAAATGAACAAAAAGATGTAAATCGCAAAAGAGATAATTCGTCTGATCTAGAAGAAAGAAGAAAATTATTTAAGCGTATTCAGGATATTAATATCGCATTGGATAAATTAAGGATTCAACAATTAAAGTTAAAGCAGGAAGGAGCAAGGTTGCGGAAAAAAGAGTCAGAAAATCTTTGGAAAACCTTGGAGCCAAAAATTTCTGAAGAAATGATTGCGATAACCCATTTCACTATTCAATAGTATGGCAAAAGGAATAAAGCAAAAAAAACAAGATTTAGGAATTTTCTACACAGATCAGAGAATCGCGGATTTTGTTTTTGATATTTTAGAAATTTGGAAAGAAAAAGAGGAAAAAGAAACTGGTCGGTGGGAGTCGCGAAAACATTTCCCATCAGTTATTGATCCGGCTGTTGGCGAGGGAGTATTTTTGAAAACCGCAGTGGAAAGTGGATTTACTAAGACAGACTGGATATTCGGTATAGATATTGATGGGGATGTTGTTAAGAAATGGAAAAACATTAATTTATTGAAGGAATTTGGTGGCAAGGAAAGTGATTTAGAAGCCCATTTTTTTCACCAGAATGGATTGGATAGAATTCATTGGGAACAGCACACGGAAAAATATAGGTACAAATTAAAGCAAAAGGACATAGAAGATCAGCAGTTTAATTTAGTGGTAGGGAATCCGCCATACGGAGGATTGGGTATATACGAAGAAATGAAAATGCTTTCTGAGTCGGTTTTGTCCGCAAGGAAAGTGCAGAAGGTATACACCCAAAAGTTGGACACTCTATTTGGAGAAGAGGAAGAGAGGGTATCTAAAATTACAACTACTGAACATGTTAAGCTGCCCCTATCGCAGGTTAAAATTTTTGAATTAAAAGAACTTTCCAAAAGCTTAATAAACTTGGAAATATGGAAAGACAAAAAATATTTACCGCAAAGAATTAATCATAATTTGAACATCAATGGAATAGACATAAACTTAAAAGATATTTTGACTTTAAAAGAGATAGAAAGATTGAAATCTTATCCCGTAGAAATTTTATTTATTGAACGTTTTATCCAGCTTGCAAAACCTGGCGGGTGGATTGCTATTATTATTCCAGACGGCATTTTAACTAATTCCAATTCCCATTATGTGCGGGAGTTCGTTAGTGAGAAAGCGAAGGTGGAGGCGATTATTTCTTTACCTCGCGATGCTTTCAAAAACGTCGGCACAAGTGCTAAAACAAGCATTTTGTTTTTGCAAAAATATAAAGACCAAGGAGAAAAGCGAGATTTAAACTATCCGGTTTTTCTCGCTTCAGTCGAATCCCTTGAAGAAAAATATTTTAATATCATAAAGGACGCTTATAAAAAACAATATCTAAAAATATGAACAAGAAAAATTTAGTTCAAACAACAACAGACGAAAAAGGTCGAGAAATCGTGATGGTGAGAGTGGATAAAACATTGACGGAGTTAATGGAAGAAAAACCAACGAGTAGATGGGATCCAGCCTATTGGCATCCATCTTTTGAAGAAGTGCTTTCGCAAATAAAAAACGGACTTGAAATAACCCCGTTAGAAGAACTTTTGGAAGAACCAATTATTGCCCCAGACCATGTTCGTGCTAGTAAGGGAGAAAAAATTGGAAAAAAGTTTTCCTGCGAATATCGCACTCTTAAAGATTTAATGTTTACAGGTTTGAATTACGCGGAAATTAATTATTGTTCAGAAAACGCTTGTCAGAGGTTAAAAAGAACGCAGTTAAAAGTTGGAGATATTCTTTTTGCTGGTTCTGGAGTAGGTGCTATCGGACGTTTGGGATTAGTTGAGAGAGTGTCGTCAAAATCGTGTGTTGGCGATTTGTTTATTATTAGAAATCCTAAAGTCAGTTTTTGCTATATTTATATCTATTTACTTACAGAGTTTGGTCAATCGCAAATAGAAAAGATATTTCACGGAATTTCTTCTGCCAAGATAAGCACTAAAGAAATAGGACAAATTAAAGTGCCGCTAATTAGTAATGAAATTCAACAGCAAGTTGAATCAGAGTATAACAAGATGTCTAAATATCACGACAAGGCAATAGAGGCAAAGAAAAAAGGCAATGATTCAGAATATAAAGCGAATATGACAACAGCCGAGAAAATGTTAAAGGATTTAATTGCCAAGACAGAAGCGGTTATTCGCGGTGAAAAGAAAGATATAATTTAATTATTTATGCCGGAACAAAGATCGGAAAATTCTTATATCAACAACGACATTTTGCCGTTTCTGGCAAGCAATTTTGGCTATCCGATTCACGACGCGGAGTGCGTGAAAATAAATGATGTTCCTATTTTCAGGCCGAGTGGCGGACGTGCTGGCTCAATTGATATTGTTTATTACCACAACGGCGAGCCAGTGCTTTTGGTTGAAGCCAAGACAAAACATAAAAGCCACGAAGCCGCTCTTAAAGAAGCATTGGTATACCTAAAAAACTTTCCCATAGACAAACCGGAATTCGCTCCGTCCGGTTTGCCGCCAAAAATTTTGGCAACAACCGTAGGAAAAAATATTAAGTTTTATAAATGGAGTATAGATTATTCCAAGCCGATTCCGGATTTTATAACCAACGAAATTGAAATTTTATCATTTGAGAATTTGCTTTCCTATTACGGATTGATTGAAGAATACAAGGCGCGTATCTTGGAGCCCAAAAACTTCGCCACGGATTTTTTTGATGAGTTGATTTCCATTTTCAAACTTCACGAGGAAGAAGATAAAATTACAAAAGATGTTGTTAAAAAAGTTGTTTATCAAATTCACAACTACTTACTGAATCCACAAAAATACACCGGCGATTATCCTTATACCGAATTGGATTTGCAGGGGCAAAAAGCCGTTCGTGACTTGTTCAAGAGATTTGATTTTATCGCTTCGCTTGGCCCGGAAATCGCCAAAGAATTCCGTAAGGCGATTTTGAGATCGTTTCAAGGAGAAGAATTCAATCAGTATCTTACAGAAAAATGTGTTATAGATTTTGTTTTCGGTCTGATTGGTAGATTGAACAAGCACACGAAAGTTTTGGATTTTGAGTGCGGAAGTGGCGGTTTTTTGGCAACGGCAATCAATCAAAACGATTTGGACTTGGAAAATGTAATGGGGGTTGATATTGAGGATTTGCCGTATATCATCGCCAAAACTTACTTTGCTTTGTATTTCAAAAAAACCGGCGAGGAGTTGAATCTTGTCCTCATTAAAAAAGACAACGGCTTGCTTTATCACGGCAAGAACTGGGATTTGGTTGTAGGCAATCCCGCCGGAAGCAGTAAATACGAGCATGGCGACGAAGATAAAATTTTTGGAAATTTGAATAATGACTTAAACAAAGATGGACGACCGGATAGGATTTCGGAGTACAATCTGTCAATCCAGCAAGCCGTCCAATCTGTCCGCGTTGGTGGCAAGATTTGTTTGATACTGCCAGAAGGAGTATTCTCAAATTCTCAAGACGAGTTTTTACGAAAATATATTGCCAAACATTGCAATATATTGGCGATTGTAAGTTTACCACCGGGGTCGTTCAAAAGAGGAACGGCAGTAAATCAGTTGAGAAGGGGTGCACAATCCGCTTCAATGAAAATGTCTATTATGTATGCGGAGAAAATCAGAGAGGTCAAGAGAAGCGAAGGCTTAGAAATTGATTTAAGACATCTGAATTATCCAATATTTTTAGCACACATTGATAAAGTTGATTCCAGATCGGGAGAAATCGGCGAATGGTTAGAGGAAAGATTGAATGTCGTATTGGAACAATGGGAAGAATGGAAAAACAAAGCCGAGTTGAATGATATAGGGAAGATAGCCACCAAGTTTGGTAAAGCCGAAAAAATAAAAAAAAGCCAGAAAATTTTGTTTAGCAAGATCGAACTCGAAAGAACGAACATAGAAAAAAGTAAAAAAATAAAACCAAAGAAGGGCAAATCGGAAACAAAAATAAGTAAAAACTTGGAAGATTTATTAACTTAAAAATATGCAAAAAGATAAAAAAACAATAGGTATTACAATTCGTTTTTTTACCAACGATCTGCCGGGCCGCGTTGGCTCTAAAAAAGACCAAATTCCTTTTTGGACCTGTGGCAATGTTCATCTTGAAGCGAATAAGGCGAAAGGTATAAAGCCACAAGATGAAATGTTTAATTATTTTGAAGATATCCCTCGCGCAATTAAGATTGTGTTGAGTAGAAGTAAATTGGTGGCAGTTGAAGATGTCGCTTATAGCATGAGGGCTGAAAAAAGAAGGAATAAAAAACCTTAATTTGCCGCTATTTTGCTTTATGCACAAATTCAAATCCGTGAATACGAAAAACAAATTGACCAAATGGTTTATAAGCTTTACGGCTTAACGCCCGAAGAAATAAAAATAATAGAGTCGTCCATAAAAGATTAAATTAGAAGGATAATGGAAATTATAACGGACATCAACCTCAATCCCAACATAGTAAGCTACCTTCAAGTTATTGAAGATAAAGACTTATTTTATAAAGCACACGATTTAAAACACCCTTTGGCACTATATAATACATCTTTTTTAAAAATTAAAAGTGCTTTAAAGGATTTTTTCGATACATATAACAGCTTAAGACTGGAAGATTTTACGCCTGACGGCAATAAGAATGATAAATGCACTAATTTACTTAAAGATTATAAAATATTTTTGTATTCATTAAGAGAGCATTTAGATGATTGTTTCCACATAATTAAGTCATTTATTCCTCCGCAGTCATCTTTCAAAGACGACAGAAACCAATGCAATTGGCTGAAGAAAAATGCTTTATCCAAAACAAAAACCTTTTTCGACGATATTAAAGATTATAAGAATTATTTAGATAATATAACCAATGAATTAAAACATAGGAATGGGATTCTTAGTTATATTGTTTTTTACAACGAAGGTAATAAAGAATTTCATATAGGATATTTTGTTGCCAACGTAAAAGATGAAGCATACGAGCCGGTTGACTATATACATAAAGAATTTCAAGGACAACACACCGCTTTTTCTTTTAATAGGGATATTAGATATAATATATTCAATGTTTTTTTAATTTCGGAAAAAATAATCAATTTTTTAAAAAAGATAAAATTGCAAGTAAATTTATTAAATAGAGACGCGGAAAAGGCGTCCGCCCAAGAAATTTCTTTATATAGAAAAATAATGGATATGTCGAAAGTATTTTTTCCGGATGAATACTTTAAAGATGTACCGAGCATATGTTTATTGGATAATGGGAATTTAAAATTAGAATATCCGTCCAAGTTATCTCTGCGGAAATTGACTTGCGATAAGGTTCTTTTAACTCATTCTGGAGATGGAAAAACCCGACAATTTAAACTACTCTATTATAAAAACGGCAGGGAATAAAGTGGGGACGGTTCCGGAATAAAAAATGGGGTCTAAAAAAAAGGGGTCAACTCTATTTTTAGCAATAAGCAAAACAAAAAGTCGAACCCCGATGATAAAACGAAGTTCAGTACTGGGCGAGGGAATTAATTGAGGATTAAAGAATGAATAAACATCCAGCGTTAGTAGGCATTGTGCCAAGGAAAAATCTTTGGCCCATTATCCAAAAGGAAAAGTGGTATCACGCTCCTGTTAAATCAGCTCCTAAAAATACTTTAATGGTAGAGTATTTGGCCTTTTATTTCCCGTCTGCTTTTGGCGAAGGACTACAACACAAAGTAAGTTATTATGCTAATGTTCTGAAGGTGGATATTAGAAAAAGAGTTGCTCTTTTTCCGGATGAGTCAGGACATCCGCAGGCGCAGAGTGATTACTACCAGTTTCATTTGGGAAAGATTGAGCAATTGCCTCACCCTATTCCGAGTAAGAAATGGAGGAGGATCATTCACATTCCAACAAGCCGAGAGAAATTATTTACTGCCCGAGAAATTAATGACTTATACGACACCAGTCCTTTAGAAGAAAAAATGTATTTGGAAATGAAGAGGCGTAGGATAGAGGCCGAAAGGCAAGTGTATGTTGAGTCTGGAGGGCAGAACTATTTTCTGGATTTTGGAATATTCTGCCATAAGGGAAATATTGATGTTGAGTGTGATGGCGAGAAATATCATACGCTCCCTGATGCCTTATCTAGAGATAGAATGAGGAACAATCAATTGGTTAGTTACGGCTGGCGAGTATTGAGGTTTTCAGGGAAAGAAATTAACTATGCTCTAAAAGATTGTTTTAAAGCAATTGAGAGAACCATTGGTAATTTGGGAGGCATATGTCAGGCAACAAAATTATAAGAAATTTAGAATTTGGAAAGTAGTCAATTTTAGATAAATCATTTAGGGGCGAATTAGTAAAACGAAATATGCAAGTTAAGTTACCAGAGATAAATTTATTAATGAAAAAGATTTTGCCAACAGAAGCTTCTTTTGTTGGTGATTATATCCACCCAGCTTTAGGGAAAACCGCGACACAAACCATAGAACAATGGAGATTGAATTACTTAAAAGAACTAAAGCTAAATAATTCTTTTGACAATATTCAGAAGTTTAAGGTTTTCATTACTAGTTTATTACTAAGGGCCAATAGAGGAGAAGTTGGAGGGAAATTATATAATGCTTTCAATAATAGGGTTAAGAGGTTCAGCGATTTAAATAAAGGAAATATTAGAGAGGTTTTAAAGGATGCCGGTTATCGTTTTCAAAATCAAGGGACAGAAACCGTATTAAACTCTAAAGAATTATTATTTAACAAATATCAAGGAAAGTGGGATAAGTATTTTAAAGAAGCCAAGGAAGATTATAGGAATAATTTTCCAAATGATGATTTTTTGAAAATAAAAGGAGTTAGTTTTAAGGTAAGAGACTTAGCCTTAAGTTGTTTTCTAAAAGAATATTCTGCTAATGATTTTCATGTAGTTGATGTTTTAGTAAGAACGGGTTTAATCTTATACGGATATGGTAATTTAAATTTTGGCACTGACCCTAACAACGAGAGAAACTATCTATTTTTAAGAAATTTAATAATTAAAATCTCTGAACAAACACCTTATTCGCCAGGAGAAATTGATAGAATTTTTTGGCATTTTGGTCGAGCGATTTGTAAAAGTAAACCATTGTGTGGAAAGTGCCCTGTGAAAAGTATTTGTCTGACTTATGGGAAAAATAAATAAACATAGGATGAAAAGTAAAAAATTAGATTTAAAAAATAATCTACAGGAAAAATGGATATAAATTTAGTAAAAATAGATAAAATAATAGATATAAATAAAGCAAAACCCGTCTCCTTTAAGCAGTTTTCAGTAAGTATCATCCCGGCTACTGCGAGCGCTGCGGGGTTTGATTTGACTACGCCTACTAATAGATTCTCTATGCTTAATTGGTTTATGACTTTAAAATTAGTCAATGCTTCAAGGGAAAATTTAATAATCGAGAATATTCAAGCAGAATGGATAGGGAGAGATAATCATAGATGTAAATCTGATTATGTAGAAATTTGTGAAGCAATTCAAGAAAATAAAAAAGATGAAGCGATGATTGTCGACCAACTTATTGATGAAAAGAAAAGCTTAGAAAGAAAATCTATATTTTTACCAATTTTCTTAAAACATCAATCAGAAAAATTTATTCGAGTTGATTTTTTATTAAAAACATATAAACGGACACTTTTAAATTATTGGAGACCTATTTCTTTTAGAAAAGACGAGATAAAAGCACCTGAAATATATGAACAATTATTACAAAAAGCAATCATTAAAATCATGACTGACAGAAACCGAAAACCCCTTTTATTGAAAATATGACTTGGCCAATGGAAAAATTAGGTAAGGTTACTATCGGGGTTATCTTCGTAATCTTTTCAATAGTTTTGATTACAAAAGAACAATACATTCTGGCGGTTCTGCTGTTGTTTCTGTTGTTGATAATATTTAAGTTAGAATCTGTAACAGAGCTTATTTTTTCCCCTAAAGGGGAGGTTCGGGTTAAATTTGAATTACCTAAGGGAAAAATTGAGAAAGATATAGAGGAAAATGAAGAACTAACTACAGAGAAAAATTTTATTCGTTTCCAAGGCATTGAAGAGAAAGTTCTGGCCGATATACAAAAGAGGTTTGGGGGTGAAATGAAAACTCTTGTTCATTTTATGTATGGCTCACCAGATAAACCGGAATTTATGTATACACCAGATGGTAGTCTTAATACTACGGATGCACTCTATTTTTTTGAAATTAAATATGTTATCAAGCCAGAGCTTACAGAAAGAATAGTTAACAACACAGTTAAATATCTCAAAACGGTTTTTGACGGATTTAATCCTATGGCAGGGAAACGGTTAATAATAAAACTAATTCTTGCTAGTTCATACGATATAGATGTAAGTCGATTTACCCTGCCGATCGGTGTTGAGATTGAATTCTATAAAATATAATTTTAATTATGCAGACTTCAGAAGTATTTATAAAAATACGTGCAGTATATATTTTATGAGTTCGTTTAAACCAAAAATTAAAAATAAATAAATCTATGGAATCCCGAATAATAATTGTTTTAGGTTTAATTGTCCTTCCCATTGTTTTTTTTATCTGGAGCGCCATAAGAGATGATAAAAAAATCCAAAAAGAACCGCTGAGAGAAGATGAAAAAAACCAATGTTTTATCAAATTAATTATTGATATTACCAATGAACTAAAGGGATTGGAAAAAGAAAGTGATGTTAAGTTATTTTTAGAAAAAACAAAAGAAGAAAAGGAAACTTTTGATAAATCAACATCTTATTCCGATTACAATGAGGCTAGCCTCATGGCGACGGCGACTGGTGCTATTGGAGCTATTTTGGGCTCGTCGTCTATTAATGCTAGAAATCTCTTAACATCAATAAGTACTACACGAGGAAGTTGGAAAGAATATTTATTAAATAAAGTTATCCGGGATGACATGTCTGAAAAAGAAAAGGAGAGATTAAGCGGAGAAATTGAAAACAAAATTAATTATCTATTGAATTCAAGGGTTTTATTAATTACAAAACAAAGTTGTATTAAATATGCTTGGGAGAATATTTTGAAAGATAAAACATTAAAGATTTTTTCCTTGGATAAGGCTAATTTAATGATTTATCGAATATTAATTGATCCTAATTTTTGCCAACAAAAAAATGAAGCGTGAAAATTTCCTTTACAATATCTCATCTTAATAAATTAATAAACCCAATATGCCCAAGAGAAAAAAGACATTAAATATAATACTCGATACCTTAGAACCATTAGTTATTTTATATACTCTGTTTATGATTTATTGGTGGTTTACCAGTAAACCTGTCTTTTGGAAATGGTTTTCTTATGGAATTGGTTTTGTCGCAGTAATTATTGTAATTGCTATTTGGCGAAGAAAAACAAAATTTAAACATATCCGAGGGTTTCTTTCAGATAGAGAACTGTTATTGGAATTAAAGAAGATGCATCCAGCAGAATTTGAAGAATATATTGCGAATCTGTTTTCAAAGTTAGGTTATAGAACACAGACAGTAGGCGGTTCCTATGATGAGGGAATTGATGTAATAGCTCAAAAAGACGGTATCAAACATTATATCCAATGTAAGAAGTTTATTACCCAAACTGTTGCCGTAGGAGCAGTAAGGGATTTTTATGGAGCCATCACCGATCATTTAGCTAACAGCAAAGGTTATTTTATAACCACAAATAAATTTACATTAGAGGCTGAAAGATTTGCTGAAGACAAGCCGATTGAATTAATTGACGGACAGAAACTCGTTGAATATATCCGTCTTGCGGAAAAAGAAGGCGGTGCGTTAAAACCGCCGCCATTAGAGAAATGTCCAAAATGTGGTGGAAATCTTCTCAAAAAAGAAGGCAAGTTTGGAAAGTTCTATGGTTGTTCAAATTATCCTAAATGTCGTTTTACTAGGGGATTATAACAAAAAAGGAACATGTATTTTGAAAAGCAGATATATTGTTTTGTTTAATAGGATATATGAGACTGAAGATAGCGGAAAGCACTCTAAAGAAAAGTGTTTTTTAATTTGAATGTTTTCTGCCTCGATCCTGTGCTTTTTACCATTTACTAATTTCGTTTTTTGTGGTAAAGTAATATAATTCATAAAATTAATAATGAAAAATATGGACAAAAAACAACTTATAAAGCAAATTGAAGAATTAAGAAATTCAAAGGTAATAACATATCTGACTAGCGATAGACAGGGGCCGGTTAATGCGCGGGTTGCTATGGATATTATTCCTGTTATTAGCAACCATTTGCGCCAAATTGGCAAGGTGGAAAATATAGATTTGTTTCTTTATAGCTCTGGCGGGGACACAATGGTGCCATGGCGTTTAGTTTCAATGATCCGAGAGTACTGTAATAAGTTTTCAGTTCTAATCCCGTATAAAGCGCACAGCGCGGCCACAATGGTATCTTTGGGAGCCGATGAGATAGTGATGACAGACCTCTCGGAGCTTTCGCCGATAGATCCATCAACCGCAAATGTGTTTAATCCATCAGACCCCCGAAATCCTCAAAACAAAATTCCAATTTCAGTAGAGGACGTAATGGCATATTTTGATTTGGCGAAAAATAAATTCGGTATAAAAAGCGATGAAGATTTAACAAAGATATTCAATAAATTTGTAGAATCCAATCCGCAAATCCACCCTTTATCCTTGGGCAACGTGAATAGAACCCACAATCTCATAAGGCGTTTGGCAGAACGGCTTCTGAAAAGCCATAAGATTCAAATAAAAGAGGATGAAATTATAAAAATCGTTGATTATTTTACCGAGAAACTTTATTCCCACCAGTATTTTATTGGCAGGAAAGAGGCAAAAGAAGATCTGGGAGTTAAAACCGTTGTTGAAGCACCTGCGGATTTAGCGAAAGTAATAACAGAATTATATGAAAGCTATGCTGAGGAAATGGGATTAGGGAAAATTTGGAATCCGGAGATGGAATTAGGAAATAGTTTCCAGACGAAAAAAGATTATAAAATTGCCTATATTGAAAGCGAAAAAGCAGCAAACTATTTTGAGCTTTCTTTGGATTTCAAAAAAGGTCAAGTTAATATAGCTCAACAAACACCTCAAGGCCCAATTCAGGTTCCGCAAGAACAGGTGATGTGGAAAGTTATAAGCCAGGGGTGGAAATAAATATGGCAAAAATAAAGCAAAATTTCACGATAATATGCGAATCAGCGGTAATAGATAAATTTACAAACAATTTATATTTATTAGGTGTCTTTTCCAATATAAATACGGGAGGCATTCCTGCAATTCATCCTTCGTTTGCGATAGTTACAAATTTTAGTGGCGGAGAAAATGAGCATAATCATAAAATTATTATACGTCACGAAGATGGTACAGAAGTAGGTAAGTTAGAAGGGAAAATTAATTTTGGCGTTGGTGATCAAAACGCACAATATATCGGTCGATTTATAGGTTTCCCGTTTCCCAAATATGGCAAATATCATGTGTATATCTATATTGATGATGTTGAACAACCTATTAATGCAAAGATCAATGTAATAAAAGCCCAAAATATATGAGCGGAGAGTCCAATAACCAAACACCCAAAGAGGAACCCATGTTTCCAAAGAGTAGCAGTAGCGGCGAGCCATCCACCGGCGTTGGGCATTCAACGATCCCTTATACTACTAAAGAAGAATTCCAGAATTTAGTAGAAAAACAAAAAACCGATCAAAATATTCTACTTGCAATTATGGCCGGTGTCGTAATTTTTGTTGTTGTGACGTTTTGGATTGAATTATCGGCAATACATAGAAACTACGAACAAGATAAAACAATTTTATTGCAAAGTAACCAACAAAACAAAGATTACTTTGATAAAGTTTTGTTTTTAAATAATGAATTTCAGGAGGTAAAGACACAACTTGAAATTCTTAAGGCAAAAAATTCTTATTTAAAGTAAATTATGCCATCATTGAATTGGGTTGGGAAAGAAGCAGCTATAAACCACGACAAAGAAGTCTTATACGGAACGAAATGGGTAAATGAGACAGTCATTTTATAGCGTCTCGGTTTCTTAAGTAACCAATTTCTCCTTATTCTACGCGGTTTTGTCTAGGGTAAGATATCTAAAAACATCATTTTTGAAACATACGTTTTTGTGTCTCATTTGTCTCATTTTCTATTAAAATACCCCGACCGAGAGGGGTTAAATAACTCCCCAGAAAGCACCCGAGGACCCTTTATGGGGCTTGATTCCCCGAGGTTCCAGACCGACTAGGGGAGCAGGCATGTGCTCGGTTCTTGCGACCGAGAGGCCTCAAAAAATCGCCAAAGAGGTAATAATTTTTGGTTCTGGATAATTTTATTTGACAGAATGAATACGTTTTGCTATGCTGTACGAAAATGTACAGTATGAGACAACAAAGGTTAAAACAAAATAAACTAGACCTGCTTTTGAAAAGCCCGAAAAATCTTTTCCACACTAAAGATTTGTTTTTGCTTTGGAGTATAAAGAACAAAAACACTCTTTACACTACTATTAAGAGATATGTTCAAAAAGGAGTATTGATTAGAATTCAAAAAGGATTTTATAGTAAAGTGCCCTTAGATCAAGTAAACAGAGCTCAAATAGGCATTAGTTTTTTGCATTCTTTCGCCTATATTTCAACAGAAACTATTCTAAGCGAGCACGGCATTATAGCTCAGGACGTCCCTTGCCTCACTTTGATTTCTGACAAATCTAAAAAGTTCGAAGTAAATAATATTTGTTATATATCAAGGCAAGTAAAAGATAAGTTTCTGTTCAATAAAACAGGTATTGTAGAAAAAAATGGCATAAGTCAAGCCAGTCCAGAAAGGGCAGTGGCTGATTTGCTTTATTTTAACCCCAATTATCATTTTGATGCCTTTAATTTAATTGATTGGCCAAAAGTTAAAAGTATTCAAAAAGAAATTGGCTATATATGATTAATATTAGTCAGCAAAGAGCTTATCACAAAGCTCAATTATACCGTCTTTTAATAAGGTTGCTGGACGACCCAGAGATAGCTTCAAATATTTTTTTTAAAGGCGGGACCTGTTCAGCAATGTTGGGTTTTTTAGACAGGTTTTCGGTTGATTTGGATTTTGATTTAAAAAAGGGGTCTAATAAAAATAAACTTAGAAAGAGGATTTACAAGATTTTTGACGATTTAAACTTAAAAATTAAAGATGAGAGCAAGAATGCTTTACAGTTTTTTCTTTTATACCAGGCGGCCGAAGGTCAAAGGAATACTATTAAGTTAGAGATTCTTGACAGCCCTTTTAAAACAATTAATTACCAGCATCAATACTTGAAAGACATCGATAGAATGGCTATTTGTCAGACAAAAGAAAGTATTGTCGCTAATAAATTAGTAGTCATAACAGATAGATATAAAAAAAGGGAAACTATCGCTGGCCGTGATGTTTATGATATCCATTTTTTCCTTTCTCATGGGTTTGACTACAGAAAAGAAATCATTGAAGAGAGAACAAACAAATCAGTCCTTGCTTATCTGCAGGAACTTAAAATGTTTATTAGTAAAAAAATTACTCAAAAAATAATTAATCAAGATTTGAATTTTCTTTTATCTCAGAAACAATTTAACAGCATTAGACAAACCCTAAAAACAGAAATCCTGATATTGATTGAAGACGAGATAAAACATTTGAAGTTATAGGATTATAAAATTGAACCAATGGTTGTTTATTTTCTAGAGATATAGTGAGTGGCGGGGTGGGGTATATTAAGCAATTGATCTTAAATCTGGGATATAAAACCCATCTGATTGCTGGATTATGGTTCTAACGTTGTTCACGATGCGGAGGCAGAACTCCGTGAGTGCAAGGATACTCACATCCTCGTTGCCGTCTTCCCGATGTCGATCCTCGATATCCGTGGCAATGTCCCTAGCGACCAGTGCCTGTTCTGTAATCAGGACTGGTACAACAAGGAGACCTTTGCCAAGGATCACGGTGAAGCAGCGTGGCATCTGGTCCGCAAGACACCGGTCACGAACTCGACCTCGAAGACCTATGACGAACAGCAGGCCCTTCTCGCCGAGAACGAGGAGACACCGACTGCCCGAGTGATGATCTACACGATCATCAGTCACTTCTTGGTCACTGGCGAACGGCTGTTCAAGAACATCTATGTTCGGTGCTCGGATGTCGGCCCTGATGGCTCTCGGGTCTGCGTCGGCTACTTCGATTCATACGGGCTGGGCGTCGCCTACTACTGGGACGGCGACCGCCACGACGGCATCGGCGTGGCCTCGGCTCGGAAGTTCAACTGAGCCTGGAGGATTTGATCCTCTTGAAATCTTGAGCCTTCGGCGGGCTTTCTCTCCTGCTGAGGGCTCTCTTCTTTTTACAGATATAAATAGTATAATATATTTATCTTGCTAATCAAAAATAGTGCCCGGCACCATTTATCTATATGAGTTTTCCACAGCTCCCTGCATATTTAACTTGACACTTTAAATATGTAGGGCGTATAATAAAAGAAAAATCATGATATACAGAACCTTATCTACAACTATTCAAAAAGCACTTAAAACATTTCCAGCGATTGTTGTTACGGGGCCAAGACAATCTGGGAAGACAACATTGCTCCGTAATTTACTGGGAAAAAGCCATCAATATATAAATTTAGAAAATCCAGATGTTAGAATAAGGGCGCAAGATGACTCAATTGGTTTTTTAGCCCAATTTAAGAAGCCAGTTATTTTAGATGAAATTCAATATGTGCCTAATCTGCTTTCATATATCAAAACTTCGATTGATGAAAAAAGAAAACCAGGTTTTTGGATTCTAACTGGTTCACAAAATTTTGTTTTAATGCAAGGAGTAAGCCAGTCGTTGGCCGGAAGAGCAGCTATTTTGTCATTACTGCCTTTTTCGTTAACAGAAAGATTAAATAAGGGCCCAAAGACATTATCTTTAGAGGGATTATTGAAAAAAAATCGTAATACTTTGGCGAAGAAAAATGATGGGAGATTATTATCGGAGCTCTTATTAAGAGGATTTTTTCCCGAAATAGCAGTCAATAAAAAGGTTGATAAAGATTTATGGTGTGGCTCTTATATAACCACATATCTAGAACGAGATATCCGCAATCTTAGTCAAGTCGGAGATTTAAATCAATTTGAAAGATTTTTAAAGGCCTGTGCTGTAAGAACGGGTCAAATTTTAAATTTATCAGAAATTGCTCGTGATATTGGTATTTCAGTACCCACAACCAAGAAGTGGCTTTCTCTCCTAGAAACCGGTTATCAAGTGTTTTTGCTTTATCCATATTATCGCAACATTGGAAAACGTTTGATAAAAAGTCCTAAAATCTATTTTAATGACCCAGCTTTAGCCGTTTACTTACTTGGCTTGAGAGACAAAAAAACTCTTGTAAATAGTCCCTATTTTGGTAATTTATTTGAAACTTTGATAGTAATAGATTTTTGGAAAAGATACTTACATTTTGGCATGCAGCCCTCAATGTATTATTTAAAAACCAGAGACGGACTGGAAGTCGATTTGGTTTTGGAAGATAGCCAAAAACTACACTTGTTTGAAATTAAAAGTTCGTCAACAATTACTTTAAAGCATGCCAATTCTTTATTGAAAGCAAAAAGAGATTTTGGATCGCTTGTTAAATCTGCAAGCGTTATCTCTCAATCGCAGAGTGCTTTATTAGGACGGGGGATCGACAACTATAATTGGTTTGATTTGCTTAGTTTTTGAATGTAAGACACTAAAAATCTCAAACACGATTTATGTAAAAATTTAAAAAGATATTCTATGCCTATCTCCTGACATTTTAGTGAGTGGCAGGGTGGGGTAGTTATGGAGAGGATAGAGCAGGGAGCTCAAAATACTCTTTTGTAGTCATAAAGTAGGTTCGCACGTCGTTCGTCTCCCGGAAGTAGGTATGTGCTCGGTTCAAGCGACCGAGAGACATCAAAGAATTGCTTTTTGAGCATTTTTTTGATAATATAAAAATATGAATAAAGAATTCATCAAAAAATGGTTGGAAGAACATGAATATTGCGTGATTGCTACCTCTTATAAAGATAAACCTTGGGCAGCAACGGTTAATTATACTATTGATGATGATTTTAATATTTATATTGCCACTAACCCCAATTCTTTAAAGTTTAAGAATCTATTAAAGAATCCCAATGTCTGACGCACTTGTGAAGAAAATGAAGAATAATTTATAAATCACATGCCCACATACAATTGGTACGCACAACTTATCAAACCATTTTGGTCACCGCCCGCGTGGCTTTTTGGGCCGGTGTGGACTTTTCTTTATGTTTTAATCGCACTTTCCTTTGGCAAGGTATTTTGGATGGCTTTCAAAAAAGAAATTGCCTTGATTGTTGCCTTGCCTTTCGTTCTCAATCTGATTTTCAACTTCGCTTTTACGCCATTGCAATTTGGGCTCAAAAATAATCTTCTGGCCGCGATAGACATTTTGCTTGTTCTTGGCACACTCATCTGGGCAATGGCGGCCATTTATCCGCACGCCCATTGGATTACCTACATCCAAATACCGTATTTGCTCTGGGTTTCATTCGCGACAGTTTTGCAATTAACAATTACTTATTTAAATAGATAGGTGGCGCGCCAGCTTTGCTGGCACGAAATTCGACGTCGGCGGAAAAGTTTTCCTTCGCCTTTCGGCTTCGGTCGAGCTTAAAAGTTTTTCAAAATTCAGCGTCTGGATTTTCGCTAAAAAAAGTTCGGATTTCGTTCAGAGTTCGGAGATAGATGGGACAGCAGAAAATCGTCTGAATTAATTTTTAATTCAGGCGATTTTTTGATATAATCAGCTAATATGGATTTAATTCAACTTAAAAATTTTCTTAGTAAAGAGCAACCCTATCGTTTACAACAAGCTCAAAAGGCCTTATTTGTTGACTTAATTGAAGACTGGAGAGAAGTCAGTGTTTTACCTTTGTTGCTACGAAAGAATTTGAACAAAATATGTCCCATTGATACTAAAGCCCAAATTCTTTTTTCCCAAGACGAAAAAACTGCAAAGGCCATCATTACACTAAAAGATGGGTTAAAAATTGAGTCTGTTTTAATGAAACATAGCGATGGTCGCAATACTGTTTGTGTTTCTTCGCAGGTAGGATGTGCTTTAAATTGTTCATTTTGCGCTACTGGAAAAATTGGCTTCAAGAGAAATCTTGAGGTTTTTGAGATTGTGGAACAGGTTTTATTTTTTGCCCGTTATTTAAAGAAAAAAGGAGAAAAAGTTACTAACAATGTTTTTATGGGAATGGGAGAACCTTTTTTGAATTATGAGAACATTATTAGTGCTATCAGGATTTTAAATGACAAAGAAGGGTTCAATTTGGGGGCTAGACATATTTCTATTTCAACCGCTGGGATTTTAGAAGGCATTAAGAAATTAGCCGAGGAAAAACTTCAGGTAAATTTAGCTATCTCTCTTCATGCTCCTGATGATGATTTGCGTTCGAAGATAATGCCAATAAATAAAATATATCCTATCGCTAATGTGCTTGAGGCGGTTGATAATTATATTAAAAAGACCAAACGTAAAGTTATGTTTGAATATCTGATGGTAAAAGATTTAAACGATTCTGACATTCATGCCCAAAAATTGAGCAAGTTAATGAAAAAACCTCTTTATCTTGTAAATCTAATTTTATATAATCCAACAGGAATTTTTGAACCATCTTCATTTGCGCGGATAAAAAAATTCAAAGAAATTTTAAGAAAAAAAGGCGTTCAAGTTACCCAGCGTTATCGTTTTGGCCAAAACATCAAAGCTGCCTGTGGCCAACTAGTATCTTAAAGAGAATGTGCCTAGAATGACCATCAAACAGGTTCTAATATTGTCGCATAAGCGGAGCAGGCATGTGCTCGGTTCGGGCGACCGAGAGGCATCAAATAATCGCTTTTTGAGCGATCTTTGTTCAAGCTATTGAACTATTACAAGGGCGCGTGGTTAAGATATAATTTTCTTATGAGAGAATTCCGCGAGGTTGGTCTCTCAGCGGTCTCTCCTTAAAAGGGCTTCGAGAAATATAAAAGAAATAGTGTTCTTTTATGTGTACGGAAGCCTAAGCTCATGGCTAAAAAGCCAAAACCCGGAAAGTAAGGGAAAAGAGGCGCCGATAATCGGCGTCTCTTTTCATAGCCCAGAACGATAGGCATCAAAGAATCGCCAAAAAAGCGATTTTTTGGTAGGATAATAAAACATGATTTGGATAATTTTAGTTTTAATCGGAACAATTTTTTATTCAGTCACAATACTTTTACAGAGAGAGTTTCTCAAAGGAAAAGAGAGCAATTCTTTTGCTTATTCTATTTTCTTTTTATTATCAATCTCTTTTTTGATTGCTATTTACGCTCTAATTACAGGCTTTCGTGTGCCGGCGATCAGTCCCTTAACTCCGAATTTAGTTTTGATGGTTGCGCTATATGCCCTTGCCAATTTGGCTTTATATAAAGGACTTAAAATTACAGACGCTTCGCAAACATCTATTTTATCGTCTTCTAAGTCCATATGGACTATGCTTGCAGCGATAATTTTCATTGGAGAACCGATAAGATTATGGCGCATAGTCGGTATGATTTTAATAATATTAGGCATAGTGGTAATATCTTTACAGAAAGGTGAAAAAAGATTTCATAAAGGACATATTTTAATTCTTGTCTCGGCTATCTTGTTTGGGTTAGCTTTTACAAACGATGCTTTTTTACTAAAAAACTTTGAAGCTATTCCGTATTCAGTCATAGCTTTTGGCCTTCCGGGACTCATGCTTTTACTAACCCGTCCCAAATCCATTAAAGAAATGAAATTCTTTTTCGATAAAAAACGTATTTTAAAAGTATTGGCAGTGAGCGTTTTATATGCCATCGCTTCAGTAATGATTTATCTGTCTTATCGTTTAGGGGGTGATGCTTCTCAGATTATGCCAATTACCCAATTTTCCAGCATCTTAGTAGTGATTCTGGGTTATGTTTTTTTGAAAGAAAGAGACATTATGTTCAGAAAAACAATTGGTTCTATTTTAGCATTGGCCGGAGTTTTTCTGTTGGTATCCTAAAAAGCCTGGTTACAATATATTAGACAGGCCCTAATATTGTCCACCCTCCGGAGTAAACTCCCCCAAGATTGTTTCTGGGGTTTTTGTCTAAGATATAGTGAGTGGCAGGGTGGGGTAGATCAGGATAGTGCGCAATTCTTGCGACCGAAAGGCATCAAAGAATCGCCAAAAAAGCGATTTTTTCCTTTTATTAATACTGGTTTTTGGTATAATAGACACAAGAAAGGTCGGGAATTAATTTTAAAGTAAGAAGAAAATGACAGAACAATTTCTCATACAAAATCAATGGCTTCTTTATTTAGTTGTTTTATGGACTTTACCCTGGAAGGGAGTGGCGCTTTGGCGAGCAAGCAGGAATAGCCATAAGAGATGGTTTATAGCTTTATTAATTGTTAACACCTTAGCTATTTTGGAGATTATCTATATTTTCTTTTTTAGTAAGAAAAAAGAAAATAAAGTTTAAATTAGCGAAATGAGATTAGGTTTTTTACCAAAAACTCGTTTAGTCTGAATTGGGGACGTGTACTATTTTTTATGAAAGGGACGTATACTATTTTTTATGAAATGAATATGGTCGGAGAGGACAAAAATAATTAATCTATTTAAAATAATATGAAGGGATTTAATACAAACATTGAGAAAGATACTTTGGACAACAATAATTTTCGCAAGGTGCTCTATTCGGCGAAGCATAGCCAATTAGTATTGATGAGTTTGAAACCAAAAGAGGAGATTGGGATGGAAGTCCATCCGGACAATGACCAATTTTTCCGTTTTGAAAAAGGGCAAGGCAAATGCATTATTGACGGCAATGAATATGATGTGGCTGACGGGTCCGCCATAATCGTGCCGGCCGGGGCTCAACATAATGTAATTAATACGTCTGATGCTGAAGATTTAAAAATGTACACTATTTATTCGCCAGCTCATCATAAAGATGGCATTGTCCGCGCTACCAAGGAGGAGGCGGAAAGCAATGAAGCGGAATTCGACGGCGTCACCACCGAATAGTGTTAAACCCTAATTTGCGCTTTGGCAGTTATAGTTCTATTGAAGTCTGATTTCAACAGCGCAACTAATTGACAGATTTTTGGTTTTGGTTTATAGTGATTTTTAATAGGTCGAAAAAAAATAAGCAAAGTAGAAAAATAGATGAGCAATAAGCTATATATCGGTAATCTCCCTTACGAGACAACCGAGGATGCTCTAAAGAATTTTTTCTCTGAAGCTGGCACTGTAGCTTCTGCGACTATCATAGCAGATAAAATCTCTGGTAGGTCAAAGGGCTTCGGTTTCGTGGAAATGTCAACCGAGGATGATGCCAAGAAAGCCATTGAAATGTTTAATGGCAAAGAGTTCTCCGGCAGAAATATCGTGGTTGACGAGGCCAGACCCATGAAGAAAGATTTTTAATTCTTTTGCAGTATTCAAAACAAAACAAAAAGCCCTTACGGGCTTTTTGTTTTCTCTAAAAGTTTTGTGGTATAATAGACAAGTAATTATCTTAGGCCAAGAATAATTAACCGTTCATAAATATTGGAAATCGGTTTTTGGAAACCTGATTTCCAAAGTTAATCTTATGAAAGTAGAAATAATAGAAAAACTTTCCGCTCTCGTCACTGCCGCTTTTGGGCTGGTGGCTGCGCTTGCCTGGAATGGGACGATCCAAGCAATTTTTAAAAAGGTTTTCGGGACAGCAGACGGCATTTTGTCTATGTTGGTCTATGCGGTAGTTGTTACGGCTGTTGCCGTTGTTGTTACGCTTTGGATTGGAAGGGCGGCAGAGAGAGCAAAGAAATCATAATTTATAAGATTATAAATTAATCAATATGATAATAAATACAAGAAAAATAATAATTTGGTTAGCGCGTCTAATTTGTCTTGCTTCAACCTTGTTTTTTCTAACATTTGTAATAGGCGAAGGGGTGTTCGAGGCAATAGCGCAAGCGGGTAATAAAATCAGAATTGAGGGTTTTGTGCTGGCCGGTCTTTTCATATTTGCCGGTATAAGCAGTTTGCTTGCCTGGCGATGGCAGAAATTAGGCGCAATTTTGCTCCTTGTTGCCGGATTATTTTTAGCGCTCTTCGTTATTGTCACGGCAATGTCCAACAGGATATTGGTGTCCGCTATAATAGGAGGCCCCTTTATTATTTCATCAGTCCTTTTCTTTTTAGCAGAGCACGATAAAAAAACAAGAGAATTAATGGTTGTTAAATAAAAAATATCTTAAAGATAAAAACAATCCAAATGGATTGTTTTTAATTTGAAATAACGTTATTTTTTGATTAAAATAATAACATGATTGCTAGGTGGCATAATTTATCTCCGCAGGAGACAATCAAAATCTTGGGGAGCGATATTAAAGGAGGGCTAAAACATAGTGAGGCGCTTGAGCGCCAAATTGAGTTTGGAAAAAATTCCTTGCCAAAAGAGAAACCCGCTCCTCGGTTTAAGATTTTTTTGAGTCAGTTTCGCAGTCCGTTAATTTATATTTTGTTCATTGCCGGAGTAGTGGTTTTATTTCTTAACGACTATACAGACAGCGCCGTAATTTTTGGAGCCGTAATCTTAAATACCTTTGTGGGTTTTATCCAAGAAGACAAGGCCTCCAGAGCTCTTTTTGAGCTTAAAAAGGCGATAAAAGAACAAGCAAAGGTCTTAAGGCAGGGGAGTATTAAAATAATTGATTCGTCGGAAATAGTTCCGGGCGACATTTTTATTTTACAAGCCGGAGACAAGGTTCCGGCTGACGGACGGGTTGTAGAATCCCATAACCTTAAAGTGAACGAAATGACACTTACCGGAGAATGGCTGGCAAGCGAGAAATCAGTTCAATTATTAAAAGAGGATGTTCCGCTGGCCGATAGAGATAATATGGTCTATATGGGAACCGTAGCAGAAGAAGGAAAGGGGATGGCTGTTGCGACAGAAATTGGGCTGAATACGGAAATTGGAAAAATTGCCGAGAGTTTGCGTAATATAAAAGAAGAAAGAACCCCTTACCAAAGAAAGTTAAGCCATTTTTCAAAGATAATGGGCGTTGCTATCGGACTTATCACTTTAGTTATTTTCTTTGAAGGGATTTTAACCGGCGGAAATTTTATAGAGATGTTCACCACCTCCGTCGCCATAGCAGTGGCCGCTATCCCCGAGGGGCTTCCGGTGGCGATGACGGTTATTTTGGCGCTTGGAATGCAAAGAATTTTTAAGAAAAAAGGATTAGCAAGAAAATTAGTGGCTGCGGAAACGCTTGGCAGCACTTCTATTATTTGCACGGATAAAACAGCCACTCTTACCGAAGGAAAAATCAGTGTGAGCAAGGTTTTTGATGGGCGAAAAATATTAAACGTTTCAAGGAAGAACCTCATTGATGATTCTATTTATAAAATAGCGATGTTATGCAACGAGGCATTCATAGAAAACATTCAAGATGAGAAGGATAATTGGATAGTAAGGGGAAATCCGACTGACAGGGCGATGCTTTTATTCGGCCTCGGGTTGGAAATTTCAAAAAAAGAAATAGAGCGAGAATTCGTTAAAATAGACGAAATTCCTTTTGATAATAAGAGGAAATTTTTAGCCACTCTTCATAGAAGAGGAAACGATAATTTTCTTTTTGTTTCCGGCGCGCCGGAGAATTTATTGGCAATGTCCAACTTAGATAAGGGGGACAAAAAGAAATGGGAACTGAAATTAGAAGCGCTTACGAAAGAAGGGCTTAGAGTAATTTGTCTTGCCCGGAAAAAGATTTCTCAAGATATTATTGTTGATTCAGAATTCAATAATTTGGAGATTGTCTCCCTTTTGGGGCTTTCAGACCCGTTAAGAAAGGATGTCAAAAAAGCTATCACTGCTTGCAGGAGGGCGGGGATAAAGATTATTATGGTTACCGGCGACCATCGCTTAACCGCCGAGAGCATAGCCAAGCAATTGGGGTTTAAAATTTCCAAAGAGAGCGTTATCGAGGGGAGAGAGCTGGACGAATTGTCGGATAAAGAGTTTCAAAAAAGGGTTAATGATATACAAATTTATGCCAGAGTTGAGCCAAGCCATAAGATGAGAATAATCCAGGCCTGGCAGGCAAGAGGAGAGGTTGTGGCGATGACCGGAGATGGCATTAATGATGCGCCCGCCTTAAAACAGGCGGATATCGGCGTTGCCCTTGGGTCCGGAACCAGTGTGGCGAAAGAAACATCTGATTTAGTGCTTTTAAACGACAGCTTTAGCGTTATTGCTTACGCCATAGAGGAAGGCAGAGCGATATTGGACAATATAAGAAAAGTTATTACCTACCTTTTAACAGACAGCTTTACGGAAGTGATTTTGATAGGGGGGAGTATGCTGATTGCCAAAATATCAGGTCAGCCGTGGTTTTTGCCTCTTACCGCAGTGCAGATATTGTGGGTTAATTTGATAGAAGACGGGCCTTCAAGCTTGGCGCTCGCTTTTGAGCCGAAAGAAAACGATTTAATGAAATTGAAACCCCAAGGACACAAGGCAAAACTGCTTACTAGAGAGATGAAAATAATAATTTTCACAATCGGGATAGTCACCGATTTGATTCTTTTGGGCCTTTTTGCCTGGTTTTGGCTTAGGGGATTGGATGTTCGATACATAAGAACAATGGTTTTTGCGGCTTTGGCTATTGATTCGGTTATCTATGTATTTTCCTGCAAGAGCTTGCGAAAAGGACTATTTCATATTAATATATTCTCTAATAGGTTTTTAATCGGCGCGTGGATTTTTGGAATAGCGGCCTTGATAGGAGGAGTTCATTTGCCGGCGCTCAATCATCTGCTTGGCACAATCCCGCTCCGCTTGACAGATTGGTATATGCTTTTAAGTTTAGGGATTATGGAATTATTGCTGATTGAAGCAGTAAAGCACTATTTTATTATCCATCATAGAACGGAAAAATAAATAATTAACCGGCAATTATTAATTGCTGATACAGGAATGTATTTTGGACTATATATTTTATTTTTTATAGTGGCTGGCGTGATTTTGGTGAAAGCGGGAACATGGACGGTGAATAGCTTATTGAAAATTGCTAAATTCCTCAAATGGAAAAAATTTGTTGTTGCCACCATATTGATGGGCTTTTTAACCTCTCTCCCGGAATTTTTCGTAGGGATTACCTCGGCCGCAACAAGGAAATCCGAATTATCTTTTGGCAATGTTATGGGCGCCAATATCATTTTATTGACTTTGGTAATCGGTCTCGCAGTGCTTTTAGGCGGGAAAATTAAACTCAAAGACAGGACATTGAATAAGTCAATGATGTTTGCTTGCCTATATGCTTTGTTGCCTTTGCTTCTGATAACAGATGGAGAGGTTTCCCGGGGCGATGGAGTAATTCTAATTCTAGCCTTGGTGTTTTATTTACGAGAGTTGCTCATAAGACGAAAACAAGTGGAAGAGCGCTTTCTCAATAAGAGCGAGGATATAGGCGCGGAGTTCCGGATTTTTTTCAAGAATCTGATTATTTTTCTTTTTGGCCTTACTTTGATGATTTTAAGCGCGGAGTTGATGGTTTTTTCCGCCGGCCGGATAGCCCTTATTTTTCACATCCCGCTTGTTTTAATAGGGGTTTTGGGGGTCGCCATAGGCACATCGTTGCCTGAAGTGAGTTTTGGGATTAGGTCAGCCCTTATGAAAGAAAAAGACATGGTTCTTGGCAATGTTTTTGGTTCTGTCATTATTAATTCCACTTTTGTTTTGGGCATAGTCGCCCTTATTTCTCCTTTTCGGATTTATGCTTTGCCCCTATATGTAGACGGATTCATTTTTACCGGATTGGTGGTGTTAATTTTCCTTATTCTTGCCAAAACAAAGGATGAAATCAGCAGGAAAGAGGCCAAATTCCTCCTATTTCTTTACGCCTTATTTTTTGTGGTTCAGCTTTTTCTGAAATAGTTTATAGGGCTTCAATTTAATGATTAATAAGTGTAATATATCTTTATATGGCTAAAAAATTTAGAATAAACAAAGAGAGATGCATCGGCTGCGGAACTTGCGTGCAGTCCTGCGACAACGCGACTAAATTAGGGGATGATATGAAAGCGGAGATAGTCAGCCAGGAGAAATTGGAAGAATGCGGAGGAGCAAAGGTTTGCCCTTTTGGCGCGATAGAAGAGATTCAAGAAGATAAAATAAAAAAATAACTTCCGATGTTTTTCCCAAACAATAAGATTAATAAAGTTTTCTTTATCATAGGCGTTTTTGTTGCGGTTTTAGGAGCGATTGGTTTTATTTCTTTTCAAGAGAGCGCGGTTTTTGCCGAAACAACAGACAGTAAGATTGAGATGACCTTATTTTACAGCGAGACCTGTGTCCATTGCGTCCACGAAAAGGCATTTCTGGAAAAATTACAGGCACAATACCCTAATTTCGTTGCCAGCGAATTCCTTATTTCTAATAGCGAAAACTATACGCTATTAGCCGACCTTTACGAGAAATATGAGGTGCCTCAAAGCGTTCATGGTTTTGTGCCGATAAGTTTTGTCGGTGAGAAATATTTTTTGGGTTATACAGACAATGAAACCACGGGCAAAGAAATAGAAGATTATATTCTCTCTTTAATGGGGGAAGATCATAATTCTCTTGTTGCGGGCGAGAGGCCGATAAGAATTCCTGTTTTCGGCTGGGAAATTTATCCGTCCGAATTATCGCCCTTGCCCTTAGCGATTGTCTTGGGAACATTAGACGGATTTAATGCTTGCGCTATGCTTGCGCTTGGATTTCTTTTGGCCTTTTTGGTCGCTACTGGCGTCAGAGGGAGGGTGGTAATAATCGGAGGAACCTTTATTTTAGTATCGGGAATCGTTTATTTTCTTTTTATCTCTGCTTGGCTTAATTTATTGCTGGTTTCCAAACACCTTCAATTAATTACAACATTGGTAGGTGTTGTTATAATTGTTTTTGCCATTTTTCTGTTAAAGGATTATCTCCATGGAGTAGTTTGTAAGCTTTGCGAGATTAAGCCGGCTAAAAGAAAAATTTTTACTCGGGCCCAGAAAAAACTTTTAGACACAATGAAAAAGATTGTTTCCGGCAGCAGCTCTCTGCCTTTGTTGCTTTTAGGAGTTGTGGCCGTGGCAGCCGGGGTAAATTCCGTGGAGCTGGTTTGCTCTTTTGGCTTTCCTTTGGCATTTACCAATATCTTAAGTGATTTGAATTTGTCTGTTTTCTCCCGTTATACATATATTTTGATTTACATTATATTCTATATGCTTGATGATTTTATCGTGTTTTTGATAGCGGTTTTCAGTTTAAAAATTACAGGAGTTTCGCAAAAATATCTTAAGTTTGTAAAATTAGTTTCCGCAATCGTGCTTCTGGCCCTTGGCATAATAATGATATTTAACCCCGGGTTGCTGGGCTCCCTCTAAATAACACAACCATCAGCCATTGTTAGGGTCAGACCCTAACATCGTTGTCAGAACGCCATTGTTAGGGTCTGACCCTAACAATACTAACAATAGACCCTGACAAAGCAGTAAACATTAATCATTTATCACCAATCATTTATTATTAATCAGTAATCATTAATTAACACTTAATATGTTTAATTTAAATGGAAAAGTGGCAATAGTTACCGGTGCCAGAAGGGGAATGGGCAGGACTCATTCCTTGCTCTTGGCTCAAGCTGGGGCAAAGGTGGTGGTGAGCGATATTGATTTGGAAGAATGCGGGCAGGTAGTGGCGGAAATTGAAAAAACGGGTGGAGAGGCAATGGCCGTTAAATGCGATGTTACCAATAAAAAAGACATAGCCGAAATGGTGGCGAAAACCATAGAGAAGTTTGGCAAAATCGATATCTTGGTAAATAACGCCGGCATTTGCCAGTTTAAGCCCTTTGTGGACTTGACTGACGATGATTGGGATAAGACGATTAATATAAATCTAAGGGGTTACTATTGGTGCGCCAAGGCAGTGGCTCCGGAAATGATAAAACAAAAATACGGCCGGATAATTAATATCGCTTCAATCGCGGCCGGGCAGATGGGGGTTGGTTTTCAGGGACTCACCCATTACTGCGCCTCCAAGGGAGGAATAGCCGCTTTTAGCGAAGCGCTTGCTTTGGAATTGGCTCCTTATAATATTACGGTCAATGCCATCGCGCCGGGCGCGATAGACACCCCAATGGCTGCCTCAACCAAGACAGACCCCAAAACATATAAAGCGAGTATGGCGAGAATTCCGCTTAAGAGAATGGGAAAGCCGGAAGAGGTTTCCGCTTTGGTCGTATTTTTAGCTTCAGATGAGGCATCATATGTTACTGGGGACCTAATAGTGGCGGATGGAGGATATTTATCTACATAAACAACCCAAAACTCAATTGGGGGAAGTCCGACTTCCCCCAATTAAATTGACGGAGGACTGTCCTTTGTCAATTTTTCTTTTGGAGGAATTTCGGCTAAAATAGAGAAATGATGGACAGGGAGATAAACAAGAAAACGATTTTAGTAATTGTCATTGTGCTAAATGTTTTTTCCTGGGCGATTATCTGGGATATCGGCCAGGAGAAAGGGCTTGAGGTCTGTTTTTTTGATGTCGGACAGGGCGACAGCATATTTATTGAGAGTCAGCAGGGCCGGCAGATTTTGATTGACGGGGGTCCGGATAATTCCGTCATTAAAAAATTGGAATCTAAAATGTTTTTTTGGGACCGAACAATTGATTTGGTTGTTCTTACCCATCCCGACAAAGACCATCTGTTCGGATTAATAGAGGTCCTAAAAAGATATAAAGTAAAAAATATTTTGTGGACAGGAGTGAACAGCGATAGTGCGCTGTTCCAGGAATGGCAAAAAGCGGTTGAGAAAGAAGGGGCAAAGATTTGGATTGCGGAAAAGGGCCTGGGAATTAAGATGTCGGATTCGCAAACCCTTGAGACCCTTTATCCTTTTGATAGTTTAGAAGGCAGAGCAGTCAGCAATCTCAACGATACTTCTATCGTTTTGATATTAGACAGCAACGGCGAAAAAGTTTTATTGACCGGTGACGCCTCAAGCCAGACAGAGAATTTACTGATTGAGAATAATGCGCCCATCAGCGCGGACATTTTGAAGGTTGCCCATCACGGAAGTAAATATTCCAGTTCGGATGATTTTTTAAAAGCAGTTAATCCGAGCGTGGCAGTCATTTCAGTCGGAGAAAATAATTCTTATGGCCATCCTTCGCCCGAGGTCTTGGCAAGATTGGAAGATTCTGGTATAAATATCTTACAAACAAGTAAACAAAAAGACATATGCTTCATCCAAAACAAGAAAGAACCCTTCTCATTATCAAGCCGGATGCGGTAAAAAGAGGTTTAGCCGGAGAGATTGTTTCCCGCATCGAAAAACGAGGACTAAAAATCGTTGCTCTAAGAATGTTTTTAGCGGCCAAAGAACAGATAGATAATCATTATCCTAAGGACGAGCAATGGATAGGGCGGTTGGGAGAAAAAACTCTTAAAAATTATCAAGAGTATAATATTGACGCTAAAAAAGAATTAGGGACCGAAGACCCTTTGGAAATAGGGAAAATAGTAAGGAGCTGGTTGATTGATTATCTTACTTCAGGCCCGATGGTTAAAATGGTTATAGAAGGAATCCACGCTATTAATATGGTAAGGAAAATAGCAGGACCGACTATGCCGGCTCAAGCGGACATGGGAACTATCAGAGGAGATTTTTCCGTAGATGATTCCACGGCGGCGAATAAAGACCAGCGCTCAGTAAGGAATTTGGTCCATGCTTCGGAAACGTCGGAAGAAGCTCAACACGAGATAGAATTTTGGTTTGCGCCCGATGAGATTCTTAATTATAAGCGCGCCGAAGACGACATAATGTAGGACTTCTCGGGATTGCAAAAGATGAGATATATTGGTTTAAAACAAAAAATGATTAAAGCTATTTATTTAGATAATGCGGCAACTACCAAAATTGACTCTCTGGTCTTGAGGGCGATGTTGCCGTTTTTGGGCAATCAGTACGGTAATGCGTCTTCGCCTCATACCTTGGGTCAGAATGCCGAAAAAGCGATTAAAGAATCAAGGAGCATTATCGCGGAATCAATATCCGCCAACCCGAAAGAAATTGTATTTACCTCCGGCGGAACCGAATCGAACAATTTCGCCATCAAGGGGATTGCTTTTTCCAATAAGGATAAAGGCAATCGTATTATAACAACTAAAATTGAGCATCCCTCTGTTTTAGAGGTCTATCGATGGCTCGAGGGCCAAGGTTTTGAAATAAATTATTTGGAAACAGATAAGTATGGGTTTGTAAACCCAGACGACTTAGATAAGGCGATTAATGACAGAACGATTTTGGTTTCAATCATACACGGCCAGAATGAATTCGGCACCGTTCAGGACTTGGGGGCGTTGGGAGATATTTGCAAGAAACATAATGTGTATTTTCACACTGATGCTTGCCAGAGTTATACCAAAGTAGAAATAAATGTCCAAAAACAGGCAGTTGATTTAATCACTCTAAATGCCCATAAAATTCATGGTCCCAAAGGAGTGGGGGCGTTATATATAAGGAAGGGGACGAAAATTAGCGCTTGGCAGCATGGGGGAGGGCAGGAAAAAGGAAGACGCTCCGGGACCGAAAATGCGGCCGGCATTGTCGGATTTGGGAAAGCGGTTGAGCTTGCTTTGGACAAATGTCATATTGTAAAAATGAGAAGAATGAAGAATATGTTGATTGAAGAATTGATTAAGATTCCGCGAGTGAAAATTATTGGTCCAAGAGACGCAAGGGGCTTGCCCAATATTGTAGACGTTGTTTTCTTTGGGATTGAGGGCGAAGCGATCGTTGGCTTTTTAGATGTAGAAAAAATTTACGTGGCCACCGGTTCGGCTTGTTCTTCGAATAAATTGGAGCCAAGTCCCGCTTTAATCGCAATCGGACTAATGCCCCAAGAGGTTAACAGCACGGTTCGTTTTAGTTTGAGTCGCCTTAATACAGAGAAGGATATTAAGAGATTACTGATTAAACTTCCGGAGATAGTCGGAAAATTAAGGAGAATCTCTCCCTTTTAATTGATATGGCTTATTCCAAAAAAGTCATTGAAACATTTAGGAATCCTCAGAACTATGGAAAGATAAAAAACTATGACGGCCTGGGTAAGGTCGGCAATCTTGTTTGCGGAGATGTTATGTGGCTGTATATCAAGGTTGCTAAGGACAAAAAAAGGGAGGATATTATTGAGGATATAAGTTTTGAAACATTCGGGTGTATAGCCGCATTGGCTTCAAGCAGTATTATTACCGAGTTGGTTAAAGGCAAGACGATAGAACAGGCCCTGCGGATAACCAGACAAGAGATTATAGATATGTTGGGGGGGCTTCCTCCCATCAAGATTCATTGTTCGGTCTTGGCAATAGATGCGCTCCATGAAGCGATTTATGATTTTTTGCAAAAGAAAAAGAAAGTAATTCCCGATGAGCTTGGAAAAAGGCATAAGGTCTTAGAGACAGAGAGGGGACAGATTGAAGCAAAATACAGCGATTGGATAAAAAAGGAAGAAGAGTTTCATGGCGAAGATGATTAAGGGAAAAAATAAAAAAGTTTTAGCCGGCATTTCCGGCGGAGTTGACTCTGCGGTTTCCTTGTTCCTCTTGAAAGAACAGGGCTTTGATGTTGAGGCAATAAGCTTAGACCTTAATTTATCCGAAGAGGCGCGCAAAACAGCGAAAGGAATTTGCGAGAAATATAAAGTTCCTTATCATATCATTGACGCCTCGGGCGATTTTAAAAAACGGGTTATCGGATATTTTTTAAAAACTTTGAAAGAGAATAAGACCCCGAGCCCTTGCCTTTTTTGTAATCAACTTGTAAAAATACCGGCCCTTCTTGATTTTGCCAGACAGAGGAAGGCGGATTATGTCGCTACCGGGCATTACGCAAGAAAAATAAAAAAAGGAAAAGAATATCAGCTTGGTTGCCCTAAAGATAAAGACAAAGACCAGACCTATTTTCTCGCGTTTCTTTCCCAAAAACAACTTTCCAAAATAATTTTTCCTTTAAGCGATTTGACTAAAAAAGAGGTTTATCAGATAGCAAAAAAAGAAAAAATCAGGCACCTTGCGCGCCAGAGCCAGGATTTATGCTTTGTCAAAGAGAAATCATTATCTGATTTTCTGGCAGAAAATATCGGGATTAAACCGGGCAAGATATTGGATGTCAAAGGAGTTTTTTTAGGGGAGCATAAGGGACTTCATTTCTATACAAAAGGGCAAAGGAAAGGAATTAATTTGGCAGGCGGGCCTTTTTGGGTAGTGGGATTTGACCCAAAAAGGAATAATTTAATAGTGAGTAAGGATAGTAACGATAAAGAATTTTTTTCCAAAGAATTGGAACTGTCAGGCGTAAATTTCATTTCCGACGCATTGCCTAAGGCAAGGATTGGAGTTTTGGCGAGAACAAGATTCAGGCAGCCATTAGCCAAAGCGACCTTAATTAAAGAAGGACATTCCACAGGCAATTTCTCCGGCAGATGGCGATTGGTGTTTGAAAAACCGCAGAGAGCGGTTACTCCGGGTCAGATAGCTGTTTTTTATGGTTTGCCCAAAGGCGAAGTTTGTCTTGGCGGAGGAATAATTGAATTACATTAATAAAATATACGACAAGTTCAATTTCAAGCGTTCTGCCGAGCGCTAGCGAGGCGGGTTCTTATAATAGAATTAGCGAAATAAATAAATATTATGCTTTCCATAAACGACTTAAAGACAGGTACTATTTTTATTTTTGAAGGCCAGCCGTATCAAGTTTTAGAATTCAAACACACTCACGTGGGCAGGGGAGGAAGCAGTTTGCAAACAAAAATCAAAAATCTTGTCAATGGCAAAATTATTGCCAAAACCTTCAAGCCCCTCGATTCATTTGAAGAAGCGGACATTGACTGGCGCGAGTTAAAGTATCTTTATAATCACCGGGGAGAATTTTGGTTCTGCGACCCCAATGACCTGGCCAAAAGAACGATGCTTGAGGAATTAAAACTGGGAGAAGAAAAGAAATTCCTTAAGAAAGAGGCTGTGGTGAGAGCAATAATTTTTAATAACGAAATTAAAGGAATAGAGTTGCCGATAAAAGTTGACCTGCAAGTGGCGGAAGCTCCGCCAAGCATTAAAGGCAACAGCGCCCAAGGCGGGACTAAGGTCGTGGTTTTGGAAACAGGCGCGGAAATTAAGACCCCGCTTTTTATTGAAGCAGGGGATATTGTAAGAGTTAACACCCGGACAGGAGAGTATGCGGAGAGAGTGGAAAAATCACTAATCATTAATAATTGATCATTGATTATTGAAAATTTCTATCTCCGCTCCCGCCCTCTCCAGCAGGGAGGACGGGAGCGGGCGAGGACAAAAAAATAATAGAAAAAAATATGGAAGATTGTATTTTTTGCAAAATAATAAAAGGAGAAATCCCTTCATACAAAATATACGAAGATGAAAAGGTTTATGTTTTTTTAGATATTCATCCTTGGAGCCGGGGACATTGTTTGGTCCTGCCCAAAAAACATACTCGCGATATTCTCGAGGCGGATACCGAGACATTAACGGATGTTATCTTAACAGTGCAGAAAATATCGGCTTTAGTCAAAGAAAAGCTTGGCGCTGCGGGAATTAATATTTTACAAAACAATAACCGCATAGCCGGTCAAGAAGTGGACCATATCCATTTTCATATCATACCAAGGTATAAAGATGGTTCGCTTCAAATATCGCACTCTACTGATTATGTGGGGAATGATTTAAAAGAAATTATGAAACTATTGACAAGTGGTGAGTAGTATGATATAGTATAATCGTACGATAGTACATTTCACAATTGATTGCTCCCGCCCTCCGGGGGCAATCCGAGGAAAAAGAAAAATCGTTTTTCTCGGATTGCCCCTCTACCTCCATTTTCTTTCCTTAGTCCCTGAAATAATTCAGAGTTTAAGGAATCTCAAAAGGGGGTAACAAGGAATGAAAAACGCAATAGTGCTTGCGATGAGTTCTCGGGCTTATGGTCGGAATGAAGCCTACGGTAAATCTCTTGATAGGGAAACGAGCAGGCGCTCAACTTCTGAGGAGCTATCCCGGATAGCGCACCAACGTTCCGGGCGGCATGAAGGAATAAGTATCGCCCAAAGATTTGAAAGGCCTAATGGCCGTGGTGATACTCATTTAGGGCATAGATATGCCTACTGATTCACAGGGGAGGTGGATTCATCCATTCTCCCCTCATATTTTCCATTACCAAAAACCCGCTCAAGGCGGATTTTTTGGTCGGGGAGCAGAAAGTTATTCTTTGTTTCTTGTTACCCGGTAACGGCGAGTAATCCATTATATTGTCGGGGAAGGGAGAATTGAACTCCCGCCGCACACACCCCATGTGCGCATCCTACCACTGGACTATTCCCCGTAATCGATTTTTGGCACATCCTATTACTGAACCATCCCCCGTAATCGATTTTTGGCACATCCTATTACTGAACCATCCCCCGTGGCCACTCCTTTTGTTGTCGCAAGCAGTAGAGTAAATTACTTGCCTTTGTTTTTCTTTAAAAGGGTTTTTTTACAGCGGGTGCAAATTTTAATTCTTTCCCCTGACTCCAATGTCGCCCATTGGAGATTGGGTTTTTTGGAGACCTTGGGAGTGGGATTATATTTCGACATCAGCTTGTTGTACTTTCGTCCCATCACCGGCCCTTTTCCGCAAATTTTACAAACTTTGCTCATATTTAAAGCGCTGTTAATTATGTATGTTTTAATTCTATTCTCTGTTTCCGAACTTTAGTGTAATTTATTTTTTTTCTTTTGGCAAGAGCATTGATAATTTATCTTGAATCCTTTATTATGAGTTCATGGCAATAATAGAACTATTAATTGTTATTACTATATTCCTTTTTTCGGTTGTTTTTCACGAAGTCGCCCATGGATGGGTCGCTTTTGCCTTAGGCGACTCTACAGCAAAGAGGGCAGGGAGGTTAACTCTAAACCCTTTGAAACATCTTGACCCGATTGGCTCAGTGCTTTTGCCCGGATTTTTGGTTCTCATGAAGTTAGCCGGCATGGGCGGATTTATTTTTGGATGGGCAAAACCGGTCCCGATTAATCCTTATAATTTTAAAGACCAAAAATACGGAAGCGCGAAAGTCGCAGCGGCCGGTCCGATTGCCAATTTTTCTTTAGCCCTGATTTTCGGCTTGGCGTTAAGGTTTTTCCCGATAATTTATTCAATATCCGGTGTGGGTTTGGTTTTTTTGTATATTGTCCAGATAAATTTAATTTTAGCGGTATTTAATTTGCTTCCGATTCCGCCCCTTGACGGCTCGCATATCCTTTTTGTTTTTTTGGGCAGGAGGGCGGTAGCGCTTAAAATGTTTTTGGTTAAGTATGGATTCTTTTTGTTAGTGTTCCTGATTGTTTTCTTTTTTCAATATATTGCTCAAGTGGTTTTATGGCTTATGAAGTTTATAACAGGAATTCCTATATAGTTTATGTTTGACAAAAATTTTTTGTTCTGCTAACTTAAACCCTACACAGAATTGTATTTGTTTTTAATTTTTCATTTTCATTTTTATTTTTTAATTTGAGCATAGCCCACCCGAGGCGGGCAAGCGATTATGCCAACAATTCATCAATTAATTAAAAAGGGAAGAAAGGGGCAGCCCTCAAAAGATAAAACGCCTGCCTTGGCTTTTGTTTTTAACACTATTAAAAACAGGCCGAGAAAACATAATTCTCCTTTTAAAAGAGGAGTATGTATTAAGGTTTTTACGGTTATGCCCAAAAAACCGAACTCTGCGTTGAGAAAGGTAGCAAGGGTACGTTTGAGCAACGGGATGGAGGTTTCGGCTTATATCCCCGGCGAAGGCCATAATCTGCAGGAACATTCAGTTGTTATAGTGAGGGGCGGAAGAGTTAAAGATTTGCCAGGCGTGAGATATCATATTGTCCGCGGAATTTTGGATACCAACGGAGTAGAAAAGAGAAAACAAAGTAGAAGTAAATATGGAGCCAAGAAACAATCGTAATAAAGGATAATATCAATTATGAGTAAGAAAAAATTCATTACAGTCAAACCGGACCCGATTTATAGCAACATTACCGTTGCCAGGTTTATTAATTACATAATGCGGAAAGGAAAAAAATCTATTGCTTGCAAAATAGTTTATGGCGCATTGAATATTATAAAAGAAAAAACAAAACAAGAGCCGATTGGATTTTTAGAGAAAGCGATTCAGAACGCTTCTCCGGTTTTGGAAGTAAAGTCGAAAAGAATCGGTGGAGCAAATTATCAAGTGCCTATTGAAGTTTCGAAAGAAAGAAGAGTGGCCTTAGCTATGAGATGGATGATTCAAGCAGCCAAGAGCGGTAAGGGGTCAATGGCCGAAAAGTTAGCGAAAGAATTAATGGAGGCGGCGGAGAATACAGGCAATGCCGTCAAGAAGAAAGAGAATGTCCATAAAATGGCAGAAGCTAATAAAGCATTTGCCCATTTCGCATGGTAAGTTCCTTCGCCCTCGCTTTCGCTCGGGCTCAGTCAAGTTAAAAGTCCAAAGTCAAAAATTGCAGTTAAAAATAAAAAAGTAAGAACCTGCTCGCTCCGCTCGCAGAACGCTTGCGACCTTCGGTCTAAAGAACCTGTTCGCTCCGCTCGCAGAACCTTGAAATTAAACTATCATATAAAAATCTAAGGTAGTTTAATTATAAAATATTTTGGACTTAATACTGAAACTTTTAACTTTTAACTTTTAACTTTTAATTTTTTTAGTATGCGTCAATTTCCAGTAGCACAATATAGAAATATAGGAATCATTGCTCATATTGATGCCGGGAAAACCACCGTTTCCGAGCGAGTTTTATTTTATACAGGCATTTCTCATAAAATAGGGGAAGTCCACGAAGGAGAGGCGATTATGGACTGGATGGAGCAAGAGAGAGCGAGAGGCATCACGATTACTTCTGCTGCCACCACTTGCTTTTGGCATCCGACGGAAGACGGCGAGAACAAAGAGAGAGAGTGCAAAATAAACATAATTGATACGCCCGGACATATTGATTTTACCGCTGAAGTCCAGAGGTCTTTAAGGGTGCTTGATGGCGCAATTGTTGTTTTTGATGGAGTGGCCGGAGTGGAAGCGCAATCGGAAACGGTCTGGCATCAGGCGGATAAATTCAAAGTCCCAAGAATTTGTTTTATTAATAAATTAGACAGAATGGGAGCTTCTTTTGATTATAGTTTGAAAACAATCTGGGAACGATTAACTCCTAATGCTGTGGCTGTGCAAATACCCATCGGACAGGAGGGCAATTTTTCCGGAGTTATTGACTTGATTACCATGAAGGCCGTTAAATTTGAAGGAGAGCACGGAGAGAATGTAATAGTAGAAGATATCCCGGATAATATGAAAGAAAGAGCAGAACAATGGAGAACAAAGATGCTTGAGAAGGTGGCAGCCGAAGACCATGAACTTTTAGAACATTACTTGGAGGGAAAAGAAATCAGCGTTGACCAGATAAGAAGAGCCATTCGAAAGGGCGTGATTGATTATCAAGTGATTCCTGTTTTTTGCGGTTCCGCGTTAAAGAACAAAGGGATTCAATTAGTATTGGACGCGGTTGTCCATTATTTTCCAAGCCCGATTGATGCTCCTCCAATTCGGGGGAAAGACCCGAAAACCGAAGAGACAATTGAAAGAAAGCCGAACGACAACGAACCGTTTGCCGCTCTTGCTTTCAAAATTGCCACCGACCCTTTCGTGGGCGCTCTTACTTATTTTCGCATATATTCCGGGAAGTTGATTCCGGGCACAGCTTTGCTAAATTCCACTAATGGAAAAAAGATAAGAATCGGCAGAATGGTAAGAATGCATGCTAATCACCGGGAAGAAGTTCAAGAATTGAACGCAGGGGACATAGCGGCAGCCATTGGATTAAAAGATGTGGAAACCGGTCATACGATTTGTGACCCGGAACATCCGATAGTGTTAGAGAAGATTGTTTTTCCGGAACCGGTAATTTCTATCAGGATTGAACCGAAGACGAAAGCTGACCAAGAGAAATTGGGATTGGCTTTGAAAAAATTAGCAGAGGAAGACCCGACATTTAAAATTAAAACAGACGAAGAGACGGCAGAGACAATTATTTCTGGCATGGGAGAATTGCATCTGGAAATTTTAGTGGACAGAATGAAGAAAGAATTCAAGATGGAAGCCAATGTGGGCAGACCCCAGGTTGCTTATAAGGAAACAATTTTAGGAGAAGCGGAGGCAGAAGGAAAATATATTCGGCAAAGCGGAGGCAGGGGACAATATGGGCATACTTGGGTGAGAGTCAAGCCGAGGAAATCAGGCGAAGGATTCTTGTTTGTTGACGAAATCAAAGGAGGCATTATTCCTAAGGAGTATATTCCGGCTGTCCGCAAAGGGATTGAGGAGGCCTTGGACAGGGGGATATTAGCCGGTTATCCCATAGTTGATGTGGAAGCGACACTATATGACGGTTCTTTTCATGAAGTGGATTCTTCAGAATCGGCTTTTAAAATATCAGGGTCAATGGCGTTCCAAGCAGCAGCCAAATTAGCTAAGCCGATATTACTTGAGCCGATTATGCGTCTTGAGGTGAGCATCCCTGATGAATTTTTTGGAGACATTATCGGCGACTTGAACGCCCGGAGAGGCAGGATAAAGGAAAGCTTTGAAAGGGCTTCCATAAAAGTGGTCGAAGCGTTTGTCCCTTTGGCAGAAATGTTTGGCTATGCGACTTCATTGAGGTCTATGACTCACGGCAGAAGCGCTTTTACCATGGAGTTCAGCCATTATGAGCAGATTCCTCATAATATTACCCAGCAGATAATAGAGGCAAGGGAGAGTTAATCACTAATCATTTATCATTAATAATTAATATCAATATGGACCTTAATCAGATTAAAAAGTTAATAGATAAGGAAGGAGGCAAAGTCATTATTGTGGAGAATGACGAGCCGATTTTACTTATCTCGAGAATAGAAGGAGAACATCAGCAAAAAATGCCGCTTGAGAGGAAGAAACAGGAAGTCCGCAATGTGTTTGATGAAAAGGAGAGAATCAACCAAAGCACGGAAATGCTGGCAAAAGAAGAATTGCCCGCGGAAGAATTAACAGTTGAAGATTTGCCGTTTTAATGCTATTCTAAATTCACTTGGGTTATATTATACTCAAGGGGGTTGACTTTTTTTCGTATTTGAGTAATATATTTAATACAATTAGTAAAAAATTATAATTAACATTTAGTAAGTAAAAATATGGCTGAAAAAGAAAAATTTGAGCGAACAAAACCTCATCTTAATGTGGGGACAATTGGTCATGTGGACCACGGCAAGACAACATTAACCGCCGCAATTTTGAAAGTCCTTCATTTAAAGGGTTATAGGGCTTCTGAAAAGGGCGTTGACCAGATTGATTCCGCCCCGGAAGAAAAGGCCAGAGGCGTGACCATCAACATTGCGCACGTTGAATATGAGACAGAGAAGAGACACTATGCCCACATTGATTGCCCGGGCCATAGCGACTATATCAAAAATATGATTACCGGCGCTGCCCAAATGGACGGAGCAATTTTGGTTGTATCCGCGGTTGACGGCCCTATGCCTCAAACCCGAGAGCACATTTTGCTTGCTCGCCAGGTAGGAGTGCCGGCCATTATGGTATTCCTTAATAAATGTGACGCGGTTGACGACCCGGAAATGATTGAATTGGTAGAGTCAGAAATAAGAGAATTATTGAAGAAGTATGACTATCCCGGAGATGAAATACCGATTATCAGGGGGTCTGCCTTGAAGGCGTTAGAGGTTACTTCCGCAGATGACGAGGCAGCTAAACCAATATTAGAATTGGCTAAGACATTAGATGAATATCTACTTGAACCGAAGAGGCCGATAGACCAGCCGTTTCTTATGGCGATTGAAGATGTCCTTTCCATAGAGGGAAGAGGCACAGTAGCCACGGGAAGAATTGAAAGAGGGGTTGTCAAACCGGGAGAGGAAGTAGAGCTTGTCGGGATTAATCCGACTACCAAAACCACAGCAGTGAGCATAGAAATGTTCAACAAGATATTGGACGAAGGAAGAGCAGGAGACAATGTCGGTATTTTGTTAAGAGGGCTTAAGAAAGAGGTCGTAGAAAGAGGACAGGTTTTGGCAAAACCGGGGAGTATTACTCCTCACACTGATTTTGAAACAGAAATATACGCCTTAACAAAAGAGGAAGGAGGCCGCCATACTCCTTTTTTCAAAGGGTATAAGCCCCAGTTTTACATTCGCACCACTGATGTTACAGGAGATGTAATATTACCCGAAGGCACGGAAATGGTTATGCCCGGAGATACCGCAAATTTAATAGTTAAATTGATATCACCGATTGCTTTGGAAGAAAAACAGAGATTCGCTATCAGAGAAGGCGGGAGGACCGTTGCTTCTGGAGTGGTGACTAAAATAATTAAATAAAAGAAGTAATAGTTCTTTAAAAGATGCCTACCACTAAGAAAGAGAAGACAATAGAAGCGCCGACGAAAATCAGGATTAAATTGAAAGCATATGATAATAAAGTGCTTGATAAAAGCGCTCGGCAGATAGTCGAGACGGTCTTGAGATACGGCGCCAAAATTTGCGGACCGGTTCCATTACCGACAGAGATTCAAAAATACACGGTTAACCGTTCGAGCTTTGTCCATAAAGACGCGCGCGAACAGTTTGAAGTAAGGGTCCACAAGCGCTTGATAGACATTTTGGATTCAGACCAAAAAGTGGTAGAGTCATTGACAAATTTGAATTTGCCGACAGGAGTTGATATTCAGATTAAGATTTAGCAGCCATAGACAATCAAGAGACAAAGACAAGAAGATATTAATTTTATCTTTTACAAGCCATTTATTAATATGGAGAATAAGGCAAAAAATATATAGCATCAAAAGTTTTCACTAATCCAAAAACAAATACAAAATACCGGGGTTAGCGCCCGGTATTTTGTTGAAAAGGCAATATGAAAAAATTTATTCTTGCCAAGAAAATAGGGATGACACAGATATGGAAGGATAACAAGGTTATTCCAGCGACCCTCGTTGAGGCAGGGCCTTGTTCTGTTACGCAATTAATAACTAAGGAAAAAGATGGTTATGACGCTGTCCAGATTGGTCTCCAAAAATTAGGAGAAAAGAAAATAACGAAAAGCAAAAGGGCAAAACCGTTTGTTTATTTGAAAGAATTCAGAATCGGCGCCGAAAAAACAGAAGTAAAGAAAGACGATATTATAGATGTGAGTGTTTTTCAGGAAGGAGACAAAGTGAAGGTCTCTGCTCTTTCCAAAGGAAAGGGATTCCAGGGTGGCGTGAAGAGGTGGGGTTTTTCCGGTAGAAATAAGACCCATGGAACCAAACACGAGTCAAGAACAATCGGTTCAGTCGGTTCTGCGTTTCCTCAGAGAGTATGGAAGGGTAAGAGGATGCCCGGACGGATGGGGGGAGGAAGAATAACGGTTAAAAATTTGGAAATAGTGAAAATTGACAAAGAAAAAAACCAGATTGCCTTGAAAGGAGCGGTTCCGGGCAGAAAAGGAATTTTAGTGGAAATATATGAAGATTGATGTCTATAATTCAATAGGAGAAAAGAGCGGGCAGATGGAATTGCCCAAGGAAGTATTTGGGAGAGCAACGAACCCTGACCTGATTCATCAGGCGGTTGTTAGTATGCAATCAAACCAGAGGCAGGTGATTGCTCATGCCAAAGACCGGTCAGAGGTGAGTGGAGGAGGGAAAAAACCCTGGCGACAGAAAGGGACAGGCAGAGCAAGACACGGTTCTACCCGTTCTCCAATATGGGTCGGCGGAGGTGTTACTTTTGGCCCTACCAACAGGAGGAATTTTAAAATGATTGTTTCCAAGAGAATGAAGAAAGTAGCTTTGCTTTCTGTTCTTTCTGATAAAGCTAAAAATCAAGAAATTTTAGTTATTGATAGTTTGACTATTACAGAGCCAAAGACAAAAATCGTTAACGAAACATTAACGAATTTATTAAATAAAGTTTATCCCGAGCAGAAAAAAGGGAAAAAGAGAGCGCGTAAAAGCGTTCTTATTGTTTTAGACAAAAAGGACGACAAATTAGTAAGGGCAGTAAGGAATATCCCGAAGGTGAATGTCATTGAAGCGCGTAATTTGAGCATATTAGACGCATTATCTGCCCAGCGCTTGATTTTCTTGCAGGATTCTTTTAAGACCATAAAAGAGTTGTTTACTTAAATAATATGTCTGTTTTTGATATTTTTAAAAAGAAGGCAAAGCCGGAAATAAAGAAAGAGGAAAAGAAAGAAAAGCCGGTTGCGAAAAAAGCGGTTCGAAAACCGAAGGTTAAAGTTGCGCCGAAAATAGAGAAAAAAGAGGCGGTAAAAAAGGAAGAGGCCATGGAGCCGAAGCAAAAGACAGAAGAGAAAAAAATCGTTAAGCCGAAGAAGTCGGTTAAGCCGAATAGCTTGGCCTGGAAGGTTTTGGTCGAGCCCCATGTCACGGAAAAGGCGACTTTTTTAGCGGAGAAAAACGAATACGCTTTTATTGTTTCAAAGAGCGCTAATAAGATAGAGGTGAGGCGGGCAATTGAAGATATTTATGAGGTAGACGTCGAGGGTGTTAGAATCATAAATATTCCGGGGAAGAAGAGAAGGATAGGGAAAGTGCAGGGATTCAAAAGCGGTTATAAAAAAGCGATTATTAAAATTAAAAAAGGACAAGAAATAGAGGTTCTGCCGAAATAGAAACTCAACCTCGAGACGCAGTTCAAAAGCAGTATTCACATCAAAGAAGATATTAATTATGAAAAAATATAAACCAACAACTCCGGGGAGACGACATGCGACGATAGAGGATTTTTCCGCTTTGGACAAAAAGAGGCCGGAGAAGAGTTTGGTTGTAAAATTAGCAAAGAGGGCTGGTCGAAACACACAGGGAAGAATCACGGTAAGGCATAGGGGAGGAGGAGCGAAACGGCTTTATCGTATTATTGATTTTGCTCGGAAGAAATTAGATATGCCCGCAAAAGTCATTACTTTGGAATATGACCCGAATAGAACCGCTTTTATCGCGCTTATTAAATATAGCGACGGGGTTAAGAGGTACATTTTAGCGCCCCAAGGGCTGAAGCGAGGAGATACTGTGATAACAAGCGAGAATGCGGAGTTGAGACCCGGGAACAGGACAAAACTGAAAAATATACCAATTGGCACAGACATCTACAATGCGGAACTTCTGCCCGGCGGAGGGGGGAAGTTAATCAGGGCAGCCGGTTCTTCAGCAAAGGTTTTCGGCAATGAAGACAAGTATGTTCATATTAAAATGCCATCTGGAGAGATGAGGAAGTTGCACAAAGAATGTTTTGCTTCTATCGGCGCCTTGTCTCGGCCGGAACACAGATATGTTACAATAGGTAATGCCGGACGAGCGAGATATATGGGGAGGAGACCGACAGTGAGAGGTTCTGCTATGAACCCTCATGACCATCCGCATGGGGGCGGGGAGGGCAGGACGGGGATTGGTTTGAAATATCCAAAAACACCTTGGGGCAAACCCGCCTTAGGGAAGAAGACCAGGAAGAGAAAACACACAAACACATTTATTCTTAAAAGACGCAAGTAATGCTAAAATTATGTCACGATCACTTAAAAAGGGTCCGTATATAGATAAGAAATTGATGGAAAAGGTTAAGAAATTGAAAGCCGGGGACCAGACCGCAATAAGAACTTGGTCAAGGTCCTGTGTCATTGCCCCGGAGATGGTAGGATTTGCCTTTGAGGTTCATAATGGCAAGGACTTCATTGTTGTTCAAGCGAGAGAAGATATGGTAGGCCATAAGTTAGGAGAATTTTCTCCGACAACCAAATTTATAAGGCATGGAGGAAGAATGCAGAGAGAATTGGAAGGCCAAAGCAAACCCCAGGCATCTGTAGAAAACAAGAAGTAAAACGATTATGGAAAAAGAAATTAGCGCAAAATTAAATCATTTGAGAATCGCTCCACGTAAAGTCCGGTTGGTGGCGGATTTGATTAGAGGAAAGGATGCCCTTCGGTCTTTAGTGTTTTTAGAGCATACCAACAAAAAAGCAGCAGGCCCAATGGCGAAACTATTGCAATCCGCCATTGCTAATGCTAAAAATAATTTTCAAATAGAAGATAAAAATCTTAAAATTATTAAGCTTACCGTGGATGAGGGACCGAAATTGAAGAGATGGAGAGCGAGGTCTATGGGCAGGTCTTATGGGATTCAGAAGAAAACGAGCCACATCACCCTTGTCCTTTCAGAACAAGAGAGCGTAAAGAGCAAAACGAAAAGCGAAAAGCGTAAAACGGAAAGCGTAAAACAGAAAACGAAAAGCAAGGAAGAGCAAAGCGTAAAACAGAAAACGAAAAAATAATTTTTCATTTTTCATTTTTAATTTTTAACTTGACCGAGCTTGAGCGAACCCCGAGCGAAGCGAGGGGGAGCGAGAGCGAAGGAATGTGTCACATAAAGTTCACCCAAAAGCATTTCGATTAAGAGAAACCTCCGATTGGGATTCGCGATGGTTTGATGATAAAAATCCCTCAAGATATTTGGAGGAGGATTTTAAAATCAGAACTTTCTTAATGGATAAATTTAAAGATGCGGGCATTGAAAAGGTTGAGATTGAAAGGTCTCCGAATAGAGTCGGCATAGTAATTAATTCTTCCAGACCCGGTCTAATTATCGGCAGAGGGGGACAACAAGTGGATGAATTAAAAAGTTTATTCCAGAAGAAGATTCTTAAGGGGCAATTAGACGAGAAACAAGCGTTAAAGATTGAGATAAAATCAATTAGAAATCCTTGGATAAGCGCTCCATTGGTAGCCCAATGGATAGCCCAAAGGATAGAGAAGAGAATGCCTTTCAGAAAAATAATGAAGCAGTCGGTATCTATGGTTATGGGGTATAAAGAAGCGCAAGGGATAAGGGTTCAAGTCTCCGGACGGCTTAATGGCGCGTCTATCTCCAGAACAGAATGGTTACAGAAAGGGCGATTGCCCAGACAGACCATTAGGGCCAATATTGATTATGGTCTTAAGGTAGCAAATTGCACCTACGGCACAATAGGAGTAAAAGTTTGGATTTATAAAGGAGAGGTCTTTGAATAAAAAATATGTTATATCCTAAAAAAGTAAAACACAGAAAATGGCATAAGGGCAGAAATAGAGACAGAAAGATTGATACTCGAGGAACAGAATTGGCCTTCGGTGATTTCGGGCTAAAGGCAATGGAGCCAAAGTGGATTACAGCAAGGCAGATTGAAGCAGCCAGAAGAGCGATTATCAGGTATCTTAAAAAAGGCGGACGGCTTTGGATAAGGATTTTTCCTGATAAGCCGGTTACCACCAAAGGAGCGGAAGTTCCGATGGGCGGAGGGAAGGGTTCGGTGGACCATTATGTTTTTTCCATTAAGCCGGGACGGGTTATTTTTGAAATAGCGGGCATCAGCGAGGAATTGGCCAGGGAGGCGTTTGATAGAGCAGGCCATAAATTTGGAATTAAAACGAAATTTATCAAGCATGAAAGCTAAAGAATTAAAAATTAAAAGCGAGGCGGAGTTGAAAAAAATGATTTTTAGCGACCGAGAGAAATTGCGCGCTTTAAGATTTGATTTGGCGGCGGGGAAAGTTAAAAATGTTAAGGAGATGAGAAACAGAAGAAAAGATATCGCTAAAACTTTAACTCTTTTAAACCAGAAAAAGCATGAATAAAAAACGACTGAAGGGCATAGTGGTTTCTGACAAAATGGATAAAACCGTTGTGGTTAAGGTTGAGACATTAAAAACTCATCCGAAGTACAGAAGAAAATATAAATCCCACAAGAACTATAAGGCGCATGATGAAATGAATAACTGCAAAACAGGAGAAGAGGTGGCGATAGAGGAAACGAGACCGTTGAGCAAGGGCAAGAGGTGGCGCGTAATAGTATCCCAAAATCCAAAGCCCAAAGTTTAAAATTCAAAACTATGATTCAAGTTCAAACAATGCTGAATGTCGCTGATAATAGCGGAGCAAAAACAGTCCAATGTTTTAAGGTTTTGGGCGGGAGCAGGAGAAGATACGCGCAAATAGGGGACATTATAGTAGTGGCTGTGAAGAAAGCAGAGCCGAGAAAGCTTGTCAAAAAGCATGACAAAACAAGGGCAGTGATTGTAAGGCAGAAAAAACCGTTAAGACGTTCAGACGGTTCCTATATCAGTTTTGACGAGAATGCCGTAGTAATTCTTGAAGGCAAAACAAAAGAACCCAAAGGGGGAAGATTGTTTGGTCCGATGCCGAGAGAAATAAAAGAGAAGGGTTTTGATAAGATTGCCGCTTTGGCAAGTGAAATTATTTAATTTTTCGGGAAACCCCCGCCTTAATGATATGTCAACAATAAAACAAGGAGATACAATTTTAATAATAGCAGGCGATGACCGAGGAAGAACCGGGAAGGTGATTAAAGTTTCGTCTTCAGGGGCGAGGGCCCAGGTTGAGGGGGTTAATATTCAGAAAAAACATCATCGTCCGAAGAAAGAGGGTGAAAAGGGCCAGGTGGTTGAAAAGCTCGGTTTTATTTCCGTTTCCAATGTTAAGTTGGTTTGTCCTAAATGCGGGAAGCCGACTAAAGTAGGTTATACGCGGACAGAAGATACAAGGAAGAAAAGAATCTGTAAAAAGTGTCAGGCAGTAATTTAAACGTTGAAAATAAATGATAGGATTAAAAGAAAAATACAATAAAGAAGTGGCGCCGAAATTAAAAGAAAAATTCGGCTATAAGAGTATTGTTGCTGCGCCTTGCCTTAAAAAAGTCGTTGTTAATACAAGTTTCGGGCGAATAGTGAGCGGAAAAAGCAAGCAAGAAGCGGTGAATGAGTATAAGGGTATTTTAGAGGATTTGGCTTTGATTACCGGCCAAAAGCCGATTTTGACAGAGGCCAAGAAATCAATTTCAGCATTTAAAGTTAGAGAAGGCACACCAGTAGGCGCTATGGTAACATTGAGAAAGCAGAAGATGTATGATATATTAGAACGATTAATCCATATTGTTTTGCCCCGTACCAGAGATTTTGCCGGGTTGAAACCAACCTCGGTTGACAAAGAAGGCAATTTAACGATAGGAATAAAAGAACAAATCGTATTTCCGGAGATAAGCGCGGAAAGGGTCAAAAAAATGTTTGGTTTTGAAATCACTGTGGTGACCAGCGCTAAAAACAGAGAAGAGGGTCTGGAATTACTTAAATCATTAGGTTTCCCAATAAAAAACAATGCCTAAGAAATCACAGATTATAAAATCAAAGAAAGAACCGAAGTTCAGCACAAGAATTGTAAGACGTTGTTTCCGGTGCGGAAGAAAAAGAGGTTTTATGCGAAAATTTGGACTTTGTAGAATATGTTTTCGCGAAATGGCAAACGAGGGATTGATTCCGGGAGTAAGAAAATCTTCATGGTAAATTTTTCTTTTTTCGTTTTTAATTTTTAACTTAGCGAAGTGTTATGACAGACCCAATCGCAGATATGTTAAATAGAATAAGGAACGCTCAATTAGTGCTTCATCCATCCGTAGATGTGCCGTATTCAAATTTGAAATATGGGATAGCAGAGCTTCTTTTAAAACAAGGGGTGATTAAAAAAATAGAGAAAAAACATAACAAAATTAAAAGAATTTTTAGAATCACCTTGAAGTATAATGACAATCAGCCGGCCATAGGCCGTTTAACGAGAATTTCAAAACCCGGGAAAAGAATTTATGCCCCAAGCGCGAAGATTCGATTATCCAGAGGAGGCGGCTTTATTATTATATCAACTCCCGGGGGATTAATGACCGGACAGGAGGCCAAAAAACAAAATTTAGGAGGTGAAATAATTGCAGAAATTTGGTAGTAATTAATTTGAATTAATATGTCAAGAATAGGCAAACAATTAATTAAAATCCCGAAAGGAGTGGAAGTGAAGATAGATGAGATTAATATACTAATCAAGGGGCCCAAAGGAGAGCTCAAAGTTCAAGTTCGGCCCGAGATAGAAGCAAATATTCAAGATAACCAGATAAAACTTAATATTAAAGAGCAAAGTAAAAACTCCAATGCTTACTGGGGTCTATCAAGAGCGTTGGTGGCAAATGCCGTCCATGGCGTGAGCGAGGGATATAAGAAAGAATTGGAGATTCAGGGAGTGGGTTATCGAGCAAGAGTAGAGGGTAATGGTTTAGTATTGGAGATGGGCTTCTCTCACCCCGTGGAGCTCAAAACACCGGAAGGAATAGAGTTTGCGATTGAAAAAAATATTATTATAGTTTCCGGGATTGACAAGCAATTAGTGGGCGAGATGGCAGCGCAAATAAGGGCAGTAAGGCCCCCTGAGCCGTATAAGGGTAAGGGAATTCGCTATGTTGGAGAAATTGTTTTGAGAAAGGCGGGCAAGAGAGCGGAGGGGGCAGTGAAGACGTAATGTTAAATAAGCGACCGATATGATTGAAAAAAGAATTAAAAGAATTCGAAGGCATAATAGGGTAAGAGGAAGAGTCAGCGGGGAAAAGGACCGCCCTCGACTTTGTGTTTTTAGGTCAGCAAGGCATATATATGCTCAAATAATAAATGATGATATTCGAAAGACATTGATATCGGCCAAAGATATAGAAATTCAAAAAGATAAAAAAGAGAAAGGGAAAATAGGCATTGCCTTTAAAACGGGTGAGTTAATAGCCAAGAGGGCTCAAGAGAAAAAAATTACAAAGGTTGTTTTTGACAGAGGGGGTTATCAATATCATGGAAGAGTAGAGGCATTAGCCGAAGGAGCCAGAAAAGGCGGTTTAAAATTCTAATTATTATATGTTTCAAAGAACCAATCGACAAAAAGAAGTTGCAAAAGACGGATTTGAGTCCAAACTTTTAAGCTTGGATAGGGTTGTCCGAGTGACTGCCGGAGGCAAGCAGATGAGGTTTAGGGCGGTTATAGTAGCAGGGGACAAAAATGGCAGAGTAGGAGTGGGAGTCGCCAAGGGCTTGGATGTTGCGCAATCAGTAGAAAAAGCCACTAAAGCAGCCAAGAAAAAATTACTTACAGTGCCTATGAAAAAAGGCACTATTCCCCATGAAGTTAGGGCAAAATTTGGGGCAGCGGTAGTTTTATTGAGGCCCCAAAGACCAGGCAGAGGATTAGTCGCAGGGGGCACGGTGCGGGTTATTTGTAATTTAGCCGGTATTAAAAATATTTCATCTAAGATTTTAGGGGGTACCAGAAATAAGTTGAATAATGCGCAGGCGACAATGTTGGCTTTAAGTAGATTAAAACCATAAAAAAGAGAAGATAAAAAGATGCAGCTACATCAAATCAAACCAAAACATAAGGGGAAAGACCGGAAGCGGATTGGGCGCGGAGGAAAACGCGGAACTTATTCCGGCAGGGGGATGAAGGGGCAAAGGTCCAGATCCAGCCACAATTTCGAACCGATTATCAGAGGCCTGATTAAAAGATATCCCAAATTAAGAGGATATAGGTTTAATTCAAAAGGAGAACCAATATCGGTTATTAATCTTAAAACTCTTCAGGAAAAGTTTGACGACAGGGCGGTCATAAGCCCAATGGTCTTGCTTAAGAAGAGATTAATTCGTAAAATTAAAGGACGAATGCCTTTAGTGAAAATTTTGAGCGAAGGAAAATTAACTAAGAAATTTGTTATAAAAAATTGCAAAATTTCTAAGCAGGCAGAGGAAAAGGTAAAGAAAGCGGGAGGGAGCGTAGAAAAGTCCAAAGTCCAAAGTCCAAAGTCCAAAATTGCAATTAAAAGTAAAGAAGTATGATACTTTGGAATTAATACTGAAACTTTTAACTTTTAACTTTTAATTTGACTGACCCCGAGCGAGTCCGCCGGAGGCGGAGGAGCGAGGGGAAAGGAATATGAATTTTAGAAAAATAATTCAGGTCTTCAAAATAAAAGATTTGCGCAAGAAGATTTTCTTTGTCTTGGCAATGTTTTTATTATTTCGGTTGATGGCGAATATACCGGTGCCGGGTGTCAATGCCCAGAATCTTGCGGGGTTTTTCGAAAGGTTTCAGATGTTTGGGCTCCTGAATATTTTTACTGGCGGAACATTGGCTAAACTTTCCATAGTAATGCTTGGAATTGGCCCGTATATTACGGCCACAATTATTCTTCAGCTTTTAACAATGATTTTCCCTGCCTTAGAGAAGATTTATAAAGAAGAGGGAGCAGCCGGCAGACAGAGATTTAATCAATATGGCAGAATTCTAACTGTGCCCTTGGCGATAATGCAAGGATACGCAATGCTTAATCTGCTCCAAAGAACACCGACCGCCGGCGGAGAACCAGCCATTGGCGCATTGTCTCCGGTTATGATGATTAGCGCATTGATTACCGTCACTGCCGGAACTATGTTTTTGGTTTGGTTGGGAGAAATGATTACCGAAAAAGGAATTGGGAACGGAGTTTCTTTATTAATTTTTGCCGGCATAGTAGCAAGTATCCCTCAAAACATTTATCAATTCGTTTTTAATTGGGACCCGGCGCAGCTGCCGAGCTATCTTTTGTTCTTCGGAGCCGCCTTTTTAATTATTATAGGAGTTGTTTTAGTTACAGAAGCAAGGCGGAACATTCCGGTTTCATACGCCAAGAGAGTGAGAGGCAATAAGATTTACGGAGGCGGCGCCACTTATCTCCCTTTGAACGTTAATCCGGCAGGCGTAATTCCGATTATCTTCGCTCTTTCAATTTTACTTTTCCCTCAAATGATAGGCAGTTTTTTCTCTAATGTCGGAGGAACAATCGGCTCAATAGCTAAGGCAGTGGCTAATTTTCAGAATCACCAGATTGCTTGGGGTACAACCTATTTTATATTGGTCTTCGTTTTCACTTATTTTTACACAATGGTTACTTTTGACCCGAAGGCAATTTCTAATAATTTAAAAAAGATGGGAGGATTTGTTCCCGGCATAAGGCCCGGCGAATCTACGGCTTCATTTCTGACATATATTCTTAATAGGGTGCTGTTCATCGGCGCGATATTTTTAAGCGTTATAGCGATTATGCCATATCTTATCAGAGGAGCTACGGGCGTCGCCACTTTTAGCTTTTTGGTAGGAGGCACATCTCTTTTAATCGTGGTGGCAGTGGTTCTCGATACGGTGAAGCAGATAAACGCTCAACTGCAAATGAGAGAGTATGAAACATTATAAATTCAAAGTCAAAAGTTAAAAATTAAAAGTTTAAAAATCTACATTGAAGAATAATCAGCAGGTAATTATCATCTTGGGACCGCCCGGAGCGGGAAAGGGAACTCAGGCAACTCTTTTGACTGACAAATTGGGCCTTTTTTATTTTGAGACAAGCAAAATTATTGAAAAAAAAGTAATGGGTGCGGTTAAGGACGATAAGGAAGTCATAGAAGGCAAAGAGTATCCTTTACTTGAGGAAAAGCGCTTATGGGAGACAGGAACACTTTGTAGTCCACCAGTGGTCAGTTTGTGGGTGAAAGAAAAAATACGGTCATTGGCTGAAGAAAATCAAGGGATTGTCATCGCCGGCTCTCCTAGAACGCTATTTGAGGCAAGGGAAGTCACTCCATTAATGGAGGATTCTTATGGGAAGGAGAATATAAGAGTCATTTTGCTTGAATTAGAGCCGGATGATTCAATCTGGAGAAACTCTCATCGAAGAATTTGTGAATTAATGAGGCACCCCATTTTGTTCAATCAAGAGACCGAGAATTTAAAAATTTGCCCTTTAGATGGTTCGAAACTGATGAAAAGGGAAAAATTAGACGACGCAGAGGTCATAAAGGTTAGATTGGAGGAGTATAGAACAAGGACTCTCCCCATAGTCGGTTATTTAAAGGACAAGGGACTGGATGTTGTTTCTATTGATGCCTCGTTAACGCCGGCCGAAGTTTTTAAAAAAGTTATGGAAGCAATAAAATGATTTCGATAAAGACGAAAGAAGAAATAGAAATAATGGCAGAGGCGGGGAGAATTCTGGCAGACATTATGAGACAGATAAAATCAGCAGTTAGGCCGGGAATTACCACTGAAGAATTAGATAAGCTCGCTCAAGAGCTTGTTTTTAAATTTAAAGTGAGACCCGCATTTTTGGGATACGATGATTTTCCGGCAACGCTTTGCACTTCAGTTAATGAAGTGATAGTGCACGGCATTCCATCAGAATATGTTTTAGCAGAAGGAGACATATTGTCTCTTGATTTCGGAATAATATATAAGGGTTATTTTTCCGATATGGCAATTACCGTGCCTGTCGGGGAAATAAGTATTGAAGCGCGACAATTAATCAGGGCGGTTAAAAAAAGTTTGAGTATTGCCATTAAAAAAGCAAAACCGGGCAATACGTTTGGGGATTTAGGGAATACGATTGAGCGATATTTGGAGAAAAGGGGGCTTTGCGTTGTAAAAGAGCTTTGCGGGCACGGCATTGGCAAAGAACTTCACGAAGAGCCGGAGATTTTGAATTATGGGAAAAGGAGAAAAGGGGAGGAATTAAAAGAGGGGATGGTTTTATGTCTTGAGCCAATGGCCGGAATCGGAACAGGCAAAATCAAAAAAGCGTCGGATAGATACGGGTTTCAGACCGTGGACAATTCTCTTTCCGCGCATTTTGAGCACACCATCGCCATCACCCACAACGGCAGCCGCGTGTTGACAGAATAGAAAATTTGTTATATATTTATTATAGTACAAAATGTATCTCTACGAATCTACGGATTAGAAGGAGGTGATTTGAATGGACGGCTTGTTCATAGATTGTGGTGGAGCAAATATCGTTGGTGTTGTCGCTTTTTCTCTCGGGCTGACCCACAGAGAGCCCAGTCCCTGCAATAGGGCTTTAGCTGCCGAAGTAAGGCGGATTGTGCTTGAGCAAAAGAGTTTGGGAAAGACAGTTGTGGTGGTGGCTCAATGGGAAATAGCTGCCGGGCTGGCACTAGATATGGTCGCTTGTAGTGTCAGAAAACACCATAACCCTGACCTCTACCTTGATAGTAATGAGGTCATGGCGCAGGCTGCAAAAGTTTTCAGGGAGAGAGAAGTGCAAGAGGTAATCCCGGTTGCCAACCCCTTTCTGCATCTTTGGAAATGCCGGAAGCTTGTAAGGCAATTGGGGTTTACTCTCGTTTCAAAAAAGATTGGCTGGACCGGCTTCTGTCCACAGTCCATCCAATGGTGGGACCGCGGTCCTCTACAACTGTTGTTGTATTCGGTTCTACAGAAGCTCTCCGGACGGCGTGGAAAATGATGGCGGTATTGCGATTCTGTTTGCGCTCGAGGCACACCTTGTGTCCCGGGCGTTTTTTTTGACAAAAAGATGAAAATTTGGCAGGATATGGTTAGCAAGCACATTACCAAAATATTCCAAATATTCTAAACATCCAGACATCTCAAATATCCCGAACATAAGGAGGGAAAATGAATGTGATAGACGATAGGCTTGTGGCAGGATTGTTTTTCTTTGGCGCAATTGGCTGGTTGAGTTTTTTTCTCCACCACCATTTGATATTGTCGGCCTGGCTTGGTTTCGCCAGTTTGATTTTTTTGTTCTTCGCTGTCTTGCGCTGGGGACTTGATTCTATATATGTCCCTGGTCTGATGGCCGGAACCGGGCTTGGCTATGCTGTTGGAGTTGCTCTTTGGAAGCACAATCTTAAACTTGTCTTGGCCTTTTTCATCGTGACTTGGTTTATCGGTCTAATTCTTTGGTGGCGTTTGTCCCCGGTACCAAACGCGCAAAAAAAGCCATAATCCTATGTGGACACCCCGCCCGCAACACTTCGCGAATGAGCTTGTTCACACAGCGATGTGGGCGGGCTCTTTGTTTTTTATTGTTGAAGTGGTAAAATAATAATGACAAAGAATTAGTGATTATTGATTACTGATAATTGATTAGTGATTATTAATTAGTAATTAATTATCAATTTTGCTATGAAACTATCAATCATTTTCCCTGCTTATAACGAAGAAGATAGAATACCCGACACCCTCCGCTTAACCAGCGAATATCTAAGGAGGCAATCTTACGATTATGAAATTTTAGTCGTTAATGATGGCTCTAAAGATAAAACCGCAGAAGTTGTAAAAAAGTTAGAAACAGAAATTCCCAATTTGCGGCTGGTTGATAATGAGAAAAATAAAGGCAAAGGAGGAGTGGTTAAACAAGGTATACTTGAGGCAAGGGGCGAATATCGGTTATTCTCCGATTCCGACAATTCCACTTCAATTGACCAAGTGGAAAAGATGTGGTCCTTTTTTGAACAGGGTTTTGATGTGGTAATCGGTTCCAGAGATGTTAAAGGCGCGGTCCTGAATCCGCCCCAGCCATGGGTTAGGAAGGTCCTTTTCGGCGACAGCTTTAAGCTTATCAGGAAGTTTATTATCGGGCTTTGGGGTATTCAAGATACTCAATGCGGATTTAAGGGATTTACCGCCAAAGCAGCGGAAGATATTTTTTCAAAAGTAAAAATCGAAGGCTTTGTTTTTGACGTTGAATGTCTGGTATTGGCAAGGAGGTTGGGGTATAAGATTAAGGAAATGCCCGTAACATGGGTGAATAGTTTGGAAAGCAAGGTCAAGCTTAAACATATAATTAGGATGTTTATGGGAATGATAAAATTGAGAAAAGATTTAATTCTTAGACAATATGCCAAAAAACGCAAAACTTAAAGAGAAAAACGAAAAAGAGGCGGGAGAAGAAAAAAAGTTTCCTTCAGAATTGCGTTTTGCCCTTATCTCGGGCGATTGGGTGGTTATTGCCACGGGCCGGGCGAGAAAACCGGAGTCCTTCAAAAAAGAACAAAGAATTATAGAAACCATCCCTAAAAAAGATTGTTTTTTTTGCAATATTGAAACGCAGTTGCCACCGGTTTTGATTTCATGCCAAGGGAAGATGGAGGGATTCCCATATGATTATAACAAGAAAATTGAAATACCGAAGGATTGGACGATTATTGTTGTCCCCAACAAATATCCGGCGTTTAGCAGATATAGTGAAGGATTAGATATCAGAAAAAGAGGTCTCCATTCCTATATGAACGCTTATGGCGTGGCGGAAGTAGTGATTACGCGCCATCACACAAGACAAATTGCGGAATTTAACTTAGAAGAAATTAAGGAACTCTTAGATGTTTATCAAGAAAGATATGTGGAATTAATGAAAGAGCCCCATATAAATTACATTGCTGTTTTCCATAATCATGGCAAAGAAGCAGGGGCTTCTATCGCGCATCCTCATTCCCAGATTATCGCCGCACCGGTCATTGACCCGAAAATAAAGAGGAGTTTATTGGGGGCAAAAGATTATTTTGACCATAATAAAAAATGCGGGCATTGCGAAATGAATGAGTGGGACAGAAAAAGCAGGGAACGACTGATTTTTGAAAATAAAGAGTTTTTAGTCGTTTGTCCATTCGCCGCTAAGACCGCCTTTGAAATGTCTATTACTCCAAAAGAACACTTGCCTTATTTTGAGCGCATAACTGATGAACAGAAAAAATATTTAGCGGAAGCATTTTTTGTGGCGATGAGGAAACTGAATAAAGGATTAGTAGACCCTCCTTATAATTTTTTTCTCCAGACCGCGCCTTGCGACGGGAGGAACCATGATTATTACCATTGGCATTGGGTAATCGCGCCTAAAACAGGAACTTGGGCCGGTTTTGAAATGTCAACCGGTATAGAAATTTCAACCATAGAACCGGAGAAAGCGGCAGAATACATTAAAAAGCAGACAATTTAACAGTTAAACAATTAAACAATGAGACCTTTGATAGTTGCTAATTGGAAATGTAATCCACAGACCCTTGCGGAAGCAAAAAAACTTTTTTTAGCAGTGAGCAAGGGGGCAAAAAAGACAAAGGCAACGGTAGCCATTTGTCCTCCTTTTGTTTTTATTCCCGGGCTTAGTGTCATAAGGAAAGACCCTGTTGAATTAGGCGCCCAAGACGCATTTTTCCAAGAAGGCGCTTTTACCAGTCAAATTTCAGTTAGCATGTTAAAACAGTTTGGCTGTAAATACGCGATTATCGGCCACAGCGAGAAAAGGGCTTTAGGAGAAACAGACGAGATGATAAATAAAAAGATAAAAGCCGTTATTTCGGCTGGACTTTTCCCAATTTTGTGTATCGGAGAGAGCGGGAGAGAAAGGAAAGAGGGGAAGACAGAAGAAGTTCTGGAAAGGCAATTGGGCCTTGACTTAAAAGATATTTCAAAATTCAAAATTCAACCTGCCCGCATTGCTACGCAAAGTGTTGCAGGCGGGAATTCAAAATTAACTATCGCCTATGAACCGCTCTGGGCGATTGGCACCGGAAACGCTTGCGATTTAGACAAGGCAAAAGAGGTGAAGGCATTGATTAAAAAAAATCTCGTAGGACTCTATGGGAAAATTAATGCTCAAAAAATAAGAATTATTTATGGTGGGAGTACTAATCCCGATAATGCTTTGGGGTTTATAAAAGAGGCGGGGATGGATGGGTTGTTGCCCGGAGGGGCTTCATTGGACCCGAAAAAGTTTATTGCTATTTTAGATAAATTTTGATAGGATGGGGTAAAATGCAAGACATCACAGCAGGAAAATTCTATAACCCCACTAAAGGAAAAATTAGTTTTGAAGAAGTAATCCAGGAAATATTCTCATACATCAAAGAGTATCCGAAATATGATTATGAGATAATCGTGGGATGTGATTCCTCTTCCGGCCAAGAGCCATTTTTTCCTATTGCCATAGTTGTTTTGAGAAAAGGGGCGGGGGGAAGATTCTTTTTGAAAAGGATTAAATACCATAATAGAAAATTTTATAATTTTCACCAAAGAATTTTGGAGGAAGTAGTGTTGTCTTGTAAATTAGCTCTGGTTTTAAGAGATAGGACAGAGAAAGAGGCCTTAAAATTACCCCAACCTTTGGCTTATGAATTTCGTTATATTCACGCTGACGTCGGGGCGAATGGAGCAACCAAAGATATGATTAAGGAAGTGGTCGGGTTAATCAAGGGTAATGGTTTTGAGGCGAAGATAAAGCCGGAGTCATTCGCTGCCTCGGTTATCGCCGACCGATTCAGTTAAGATTTTGCTAATGAATTCTTCTAAATTGCGGAAAACATTTTTGGAGTTTTTTGAGAAAAAGGGACATAAAATTGTCGTGTCTTCTTCTTTGATTCCCACCGACCCGTCGGTGCTTTTTACCACGGCCGGGATGCAGCAGTTCAAGCCGTATTTTTTGGGCGAGAAATCGCCTTACGGAAATAAGGTGGCAAGTGTCCAAAAATGCGTTCGAACTTCTGATATTGATGAAGTGGGAGATGAAAGTCACCTCACTTTTTTTGAAATGCTCGGCAACTTTAGCTTTGGAAGTTATTTTAAAAAAGAAACAATAAAAATGGCGATTGAATTTTTGGCAAAGCAATGTAAATTGCCGGCCAAGAAGCTTTGGTTTACTTATTTTAGCGGACAGGATGACTTGCCTGAAGACACCGATAGTAAAAATTTTTTATTGGAATCAGGTATCGCTGAAAATAGGATTTTATCTTTTGATAAGCAAACCAACTGGTGGGGGCCAACCGGGAACGAAGGGCCTTGCGGGCCGACGGTGGAAATTCATTTTGATTTGACCGGCCAACCCTGTGATTTAGGAGATAGATGCCTGCCAAACTGTGAATGTGGAAGATTTATTGAGCTCTGGAATCTTGTTTTTAACGAGTATTACCAAAATCAGGCAGGGGAATTATCAGCGCTTGAATCCAAAGGCGTTGATACGGGAATGGGTCTGGAACGTTTGACCGTGGCCTGCCAGGGGAAATCGACCGTTTTTGAGACCGATTTGTTTGCGCCGATTATAAAGATTATCAATACAGACAGCAGTCCTGGAAAACAGCGGGTTATAACAGACCACATCAGAAGCGCCGTATTTTTAATTAGTGAAGGCATAATGCCTTTGAATGTGGAAAGAGGATATATTTTAAGGCGACTGTTAAGAAAGGTCTTTACTAATATTGAAGTTTTAGGATTAGAGCAGGAGAAGATTTATGAATTAGTTAAGGAGGTTATAGGAAATTACAAGGATGTTTATCCGGAATTGGGACACAACGAAGACGGAGTAATTACTGTTATCCAACAGGAGTTAGAGAAATTTGGAAGGGCAAAAGAGGCAGGAAGAAAAATATATGCTAAAATAAAACAATCGGCGTTGGAAAAAAGAATTACCGGGGCGGATGCTTTTAACCTTTACGCAACCCACAGTATACCGTTGGAGATTACCGAGGAATGGGCAAGGCGTGATAATATGGAAATTAAGGACAGGGATGATTTTTTTAAGCTCCAGAAAGAACATCAAGAGATATCGCGCGCCGGGGCAGAAAAAAAATTTGGAGGAGTCGGCATAGAAAAAGTCAAAAGCCAAAAGTCAAAAGTCAAAATTATAAAACTTCACACTGCAACGCATCTTTTGCACGCATCTTTAAGAAAAATGTTGGGGGACGAGATAAGACAAATGGGTTCTGATATAACGGCCGAACGGTTGAGATTTGATTTTTCTTTTGACAGAAAATTAAGCGATGAAGAGCTAAAAAAGATAGAAGAAATGGTTAACGAGAAAATTGGAGAGAATTTGCCCGTCAAGAAAGAAGAGATGCCGCTGAAGGAAGCGCTTGAGAGCGGAGCATTAGCTTTTTTTAAGCAAAAATATCCTGACGTTGTAACTGTTTATTCGGTCGAAGGATTTTCAAAAGAGGTCTGCGCCGGACCTCATATAGAATCAATAGGCGCATTAGGCAGTTTTAAAATAATAAAGCAAGAATCGGTCGGTTCGGGGATAAGAAGGATTAAGGCCATCTTGGAAGAAGGACCTGCTTTCGGCAGAACCTTGATTCGCTAAGGAATAATTATATAATTTTGAATGAGAACAATGAAAAAGAAAATTTACGATATTATCCCTCCTCAAAAACAAGCCCGAAAATTCATTTCGGAAAAAATTATTTCTGCCGAAAGAGAAAAACCAACGACAGAATCAAGGGGAAAGGTAAATATCGTTGAGACAAGCAGACCAGAAATTATCAAGAAGGAGAATTTTCAAAAAGAGAGAAGGCCCTTAAAGCGAGGAACTGCCATATTATTGATTTTCATTATAATCATTGCCGGCGGTTATTGGTTTTTCTTTGGCGCCAACAAGATAACAGTTGAGATTACTCCGGCTACAGAATTATTTGCCATAGAGGCCTCCGTTGCTTTATCCACTTCTACAAGCGAATTTATTCTTCCTGCAGAATTATCCCAAACCGCTATTCCGGTTGAGTCGATAGAAATAGAAAAAGAATTTAATAAGGAATTTCCCGCAGAGCAAGTGCCGGTGGAAGAAAAAGCGCAAGGGACCATAAGAGTGTATAATAAATCCAGTCGGAATATTAGTTTAGTTGAAAATACCAGATTTTTGTCTTCCAGCGAACCGACCCGTCAATTTCACGCTACAACAAAAATAGCCGTTCCAGCAGGCGGTTATGCGGATATCCCTGTAATTGCCAGTGAAGTGGGCGAGGAATACAATATTGAGCCCTGTATTTTTTCGGTGCCGGGGTTAAGGAATTATTCTCCGCCCCAATTATATTATGATATTTATGGGAAATCATTTTCCAAAATGGAAGGAGGGAGAAAGGAAACAGTTGCGAAAATTACAAAGGGGTCTTTAGACATCGCTCAAAAAGAGCTTCTAACTGTTGCTCGTCAGCAGATAATATCAGTTTTACAGGGAGAAGCAGGCGAGGGTTATAAGATTTTTGGCGATAGCATAGAACTTGAACTGATTGAAGGAAGTCCGCTTAATGTCCAAGAGGGGCAGGAGGTTGATAAATTTGGATATCGTATTAATGTGAAAGCCACGGCCCTTATGGCAAAGACAAATAATTTATTGGAATTCGGTAAGGCGTATCTTATCGCTAATATCCCCAGCAACAAAAAATCTATTGATAAATCTCTTGACACTATTTTTCTCTCAGAATCCGGTGGCATCCTGACCGGGCTTGAGGCCAAGTTGAAAGTTTCAGCCCAAATTTATCCTACCATAGACGAAGAATCTTTAAGAGAAATAGTTAAGGGTCGGAGCAAGAGCGAGATTGCCCGGTATGCAACAGCTATTTGTCCGGAATTGGCCAGACAGCCGAAAATAATTTTTAATCCATTTTGGGCGCGTAAGGCCTCTTTGAATGCGAATCAAGTAAAGATATCCATAATTTTGGAATAATCTATTGACCCATTTTTCAAAAAATGTTATGCTATTTATCACTATTTCAAAATGAGTGAAAAAAAACAAACATATAGAGTAGACGGAGTAGTTGTGGAAGCTCTACCGAGTACTACTTTTAGGGTAAGGATTGAGGGGGAGAAGGAAATACTCGCCCATTTGGCCGGCAAATTAAGGATTTATAGGATAAAAATTTTGCCGGGAGACCATGTGGTGGTTGAGCTGGCTTCATTAGAAGACAACAGGGGTAGAATAGTTTACCGGAAGAAGTGAAAATCTCGCCGTCGGCAGTAATAAAGTTTTTACAACTCGCCTTGGGCGAGGGTAAAAATTTGTAAGATTTGCAAGTTCATAATTGGGCTTGCAAATTAGTATATTTTAACATTATGAAGGTTCGCGCATCAGTAAAAAAAATTTGTAGTAAGTGTAAAGTCGTTCGTAGGAAAGGGCGGGTTTATGTTGTTTGTCAAAACCCGAAACATAAGCAAAGGCAAGGGAAGTGATTATGGCAAGAATATCCGGGGTAATTTTACCTCCCAAAAAAAGAGTAGAGATAGCATTGACCTATATATATGGCATAGGCCGTCCTTTAAGCAAGAAAATTTTGCAAGGGCTCAAGATTGATTTGAACAAAAAAGCGGAGGAGTTGAATAATGACGAGATTCGGCTTATTCAAGATGTGATTAATGCCGGGTATAAAGTGGAAGGGGATTCGAAGAAGATTCAGATGATGGCGATAAAGCGTCTGAAAGATATTAACTCTTGGAGAGGCCAAAGGCACAAGAAGAATTTACCGGTAAGAGGGCAAACCACAAGAGTGAATTCAAGAACCGTAAGGGGTAATGTAAGGAGGACGGTCGGCTCTGGCAGAAATGCCGCGCCAGCGCCGAAATAGAGTTCAAGGTTAAAAGTCCAAAGTCCAAAGTTAAAAATTAAAAATAAAAAAGTAAGAACCTGCTCGCTCGGCTCGCAGAACCTTGAAATTAAACTATCATATAAAAATCTAAGGTAGTTTAATTATAAAAACCTGCTCGCTCCGCTCGCAGAACCTTGAAATTAAACTATCATATAAAAATCTAAGGTAGTTTAATTATAAAA
>Ga0268282_1000075_pt1 | contig 62505 bp, 58 predicted proteins | sample saktaG_12_FD_190133 | JGI IMG/M metagenome (GOLD analysis project Ga0268282, IMG submission 190133) | Saline water microbial communities from Sakinaw Lake, British Columbia, Canada - sak_2011_5_24_120m | ecosystem: Environmental > Aquatic > Non-marine Saline and Alkaline > Saline ...
GGAGTTATATTTCTCGTTATGGGTTTTACCATTGGCTACTTCATACACCAATTATACTTGTTCCTCTTTGAGGGCAAGCGCTGGCCCTACGAGCGTGGTGGATACACTGGTGTCGAGCGGGGTGGTCGCCGAAAAATAATGGAGAAGGTCGCCGAAACCGGTCACACCCTCACGAAAACCCAGGCTTACAATGTGTGGGAGTATTTTTTCTACTCGAACTCTATTTCAGATGCCTTGCGTGGGCGAGTTCAAAGGTCTCACAGGTTCATTCACAGTCAACGGAGCGTTTCACTTGCATGCATTCTTGGCATAATCATCATTGTTGTGAGTATTCCATATCTTGCTTCAATTGACTCTTTAACTTTGAAGAAGGCATTCATCCTCCTTTTTATTGCAGTTTTTTACGCTTGTATGGCCGCACTGTTAATACTCAAGGCACAGCAAACACTTAACCTGCACATGCGCTTTGAAGAATTCATCGTCAATAAAAACTGGGGTAACATCAAGGAAATACTCGAAGCTGCGGAATACTTAGACGAAACAGGGAAGGAAAAATAGCATTTTTCTTTGATTGTTCGCATACTCTACTGGTGATGGAAATGGCTTACGCACCGATTACGATAAAACAAGCACAATATGAGATCACCGTAGACCAAAACAAGAGTGCCGCACAGGTGGGGCTTAAACTTGAAAACAAGGGGCAACTGAATCAAGTCCTCGATTAAGTAGCAAACGATCAGGGACTTAACCCCCTACCCGAAAAAATCCTCAGGAGTGTAGACAGCATACAAGAACACCCGTTTTTCACGGAAGAGACTGAAAGAGAATTCCAGGCGGTTGACGGCCCGGTGAACAAATTACCAGACATCAAGGATTATCCGGAATTTAGAATACAAGTCGGGGAGGACGAATCCTTAACCCTCCCCGAATTCACACGAAGGCTTAATGGCCGAAGCAAAGTGTTGGATAGCCGGCAGGTGGCTGGACAAGGCAATCAACCTGGATAGTATGCGATGAATCCAAAGGAAATCCTCTTCGAGGCGGCGACACCGCAAACCGCGGGAGCACCCCAAACACAGGCGGCTTCACAGACTCAGCAAAATATTCAAGGCACAACCCAGTAAAATGTATCCCCCGAAATGCAAAGCGCAATCCAATCATCCCCAATGTACCAGCTCGCCCAAAAGCTCATGCCAGGGATGATGCAACAATTCGAGCAGGGAAACTATCTCGGCGCGGCCGTGACCGGGGTGAAGGAATTCTTCGGCCTGCTCTTCAGGTTCCTCGGAGGCCTGTTCAAAGGCGGAATCCGGGGGGCCTTAAGTGGAATAGGGCTTGGAGGAGGAACTGGAAGCGCTCTAAGCCAGACCCAGCTCGCAGACGAAGGACTGGGAGCGTAAAAAAAAAAGAGATTTTTTTAATCTAGAAGAAAGAAAGGGGTTCTTTTGGGCTTGCCCGGATTTGAACCGGGGATCTTCGCCATTTTGAAACCGGCTTAGTCCACGATTTTTTTCTTTCTTTTTCGTGAACGTTTTTCTTTCTTTCCTAAAGAAAGAAAAAGGTTCCGTCAAGGCGACGTCATAACCGAGCTAGACTACAAGCCCGTCTTTACTGGTTGGGTAATGATTATGGGGGTAGTGCTATAAAAATTTGATTAATCTTTCGGGGTGATGGTTTCTTTCACCCGCCGCCAAGTATCCTGTATTACTTCTTTAGCCGGGTTTATCACGTCCCAGCCGGAAGTGCCCGGGGGGAACTGGCTTTCACCTCGGGCCAGGCCTTGGTCGCCTAATTGCTCGAATTCCATCCCTAATCCACCGAGCTGGGTTGCTTGTTCTGGATATTTGTCCTGGAGCCCTCTTATAGAGTGTTTCGTAAGCCAGTAGGCGCGCTCAGTCCAGGCCCAGGCGCGAGGCATTGCCTGCTCAATCCCAGCTTCCTCCATCCGCCACCACCGCTCGCACAATGCCGGGAACGTGCGAAGCCCAAGCCTCGCCCTCACTTCCTCGCCGCGGGAGCCGAGTATCACTTCCTCAGCTCGCTTACGCCAAACCTGACCCAGGTTTCGGGAGACACGCTCGGAAACAGATTCCTGCATTTCAGGTAATTGAAGGAGCTCTTCAGCCCGGTCTTCAGCTTGAGCGACGACGGACTCCTCAAGCTTGCTCCATATCCCGCCAAGATGGTCGAAGAATTCGTTAACTTGAAGTTCTGGTTCGCCTTCACCTTCCAACCCTCGGTACTCGTCGAACTCGCGGCCGATGTCATTAACGTCGAATCCGCGCTCCTGATACATCAATAGTACTTCGCCGGTCGCATCCCGGAAATCGTCCATAAAGTCCCGGGCAGTCTCAAATTCCCCTAACTGATCGAGTGTGGCTCCTCGAAAGTCGGCTAATGAAAATCTGTCTCGCAGGTGTGAAAACTCCCGGGTTAATTCATCTCGCGCTTGTTTCCGGCTTTCCTGTATGGCCTTGCCTTGAAAGTCACCAAACGAGTGTTGCCTTTGAGCCATACACTATATTGTGTTTAGAATTCTAAAAACAGTCTATTTTTTGAGTCTGCTGCTTCTTCCGAATCCGCAGGAGGCACACTCTTTCTTTCGGACGTGCATTGACTTTGACCCACAGCGCGGACACTGTGAATGTGTTTTTCTTTTACCGCGTTTCCCAAGCGATGGAGTTCCTTTCGACATTTTTATTTTTAATTTCGGTCAGAGGGGCTAAGCGACTGAAAGGAGTGCACGCCCCTCATTTGATCAACCTTTAATAAAGGTTGTTAAGAGACGAACAGAATCATGTCTCCTCGGATGAACAGGGTTTTCACCTTCTTTTTCACGTCGTCTTCGGTGTATTCAGCGTCATCCAACACCAAGTTGATGTGTATGTCAAACGCTTTTAGCGTTCCGCTTACATCCATCCCGTTTTTCAGTCTAACGAGAACTTGGTTTCCGATCATTCCATTTAAGGCATCTAAGGGCTTCATATTATTCACGTTTAAAAAAATTGTAAGTATAATATCTACATTTAATGTTTATAAAAGGTTGATATGGATTTTAATAGAGAGCTAAGCGATCGGATTAAAGGTGTGCAGAGGATTTTAAGGGAAAAAACCCTGGATGCGTTGACTGTTTCCAGTGAGAGTGACCTCCGCTACATCTATGGTGTTGAATCTGGGAGAGGAGTTATTACCCGGCGTTCATGCATTCTCTGGGTGAGGGACCTGTACCTCGGAGTCTACGAAAACTTTTTCAATGGAGTTCCCTATGAAGTCCGAGAGTATGTTCGCGGCGGGATTGAATCGTATTTCAAAAGATCCAAGCCTGCGCGGGTAGGCTTTGAAGACGTCTCATACAACTCGTATAAATCCCTAAAAAAACGCTTCAAATTAATGCGACCAGTGTGTGTGGACATTGTGGGAGAGCTTAGGAAAATCAAGTCTCCATTAGAGGTGTCGCTCATGGAAAAGTCGGCTAAGATAGCGTGCGCCGGCATGAAGACCGCCCGGAAAGTTGTCAAGGATGGTGTTTCCGAGCTTCACGCAGTCGCGGAAATCGAGGCTGAAATACGGAGGCGGGGGTCTGAGTCTGCACCCTTCGACGCCGGCATGATACTGGCTTCAGGAAAAAACGGGGCCGACATTCACGCCCACCCTTCTTTTAAAAAGATTGGCAGGGGTCCTGTTGTCGTGGACTTGGGGGCGAAATACAGGGGATATCACTCTGACATGACACGGACATTATCAGTTGGCAATCTCACTAAAACCGAGAAGAAGATTATCGAGGAAGTGGAAAACATCAAGGACGAGGCGATCGACGCGTGCAAGCCGGGAGTGCTCGCATCAGAAGTCTGCACGCTCGCTCAAAAGCGCATCGAGGGTTTAGGCTACAAGTTCTACCACTTCCTGGGTCACGGAGTGGGCATTTCAATTCACGAGGCGCCGTCGCTTTCACCAGATTCAAAGGAAATCCTTTGTGAAGGTATGGTTTTCACAATCGAGCCTGGCATCTACATTCCCAAGAAATTCGGTTCGAGGTTCGAAGATACGCTACTACTCACTAAAAATGGAGCTAAAGTGTTGACCCGGTTTTAAATGGCTAAACGCAAGAAAGATAAGGAAAACCAAAGGAAAATCGCGTCTGAGAGAATAGACATTCTTTTTTCAAAGATTGGTGAGGCCGTTAGTGAGAACGATTTTGAGCAAGCTGATTACTTGATTTCGCTTGCCCGTGAAATTGGGATGAAATACACTATCCGGTTTCCAGCCAGATACAAGCGACTTTACTGCAAGCACTGCTACAAGTTCATCCAATCGCAGGCAAGGTCTAAAACAAGAGTTGACTCTAAAAATAATCGAGTTGAAATATCCTGCTTGTCTTGCGGGAAAAAAATGTTTTTCCCATTGACTTCATAATCGAGCGGTATTAAGGCTTAGGTTTTTTTTATGAAAACATCTAGGAAGGTTTTGATGGTGGGCTTGGCTTTTTTTTGTTTTTCTTTATTTTTGTTTCTCAAATTTTTTGGAGTGGTACCTCAACTCCATTACGCAAAAACCCTGTTTTCAGAGAAAGCCTCGGAAGTAATCGGTTTCGGAAATACTGTGAAGACCGAGATAATTGCTGCGCGTGAAAAAACAAGTGGGGTTGGATCAACTTCGACCACCTCATTTATCGCGACTTCTTCAACCTCAATATCTGTGGCGGGGAAAAAATATTTTGGGGGTGGAGACATCACTTCAACATCAATTCAAAGATTGTCGAATCCGAAAACAATCTCTCAAAACACTTTAGACCAGCAATTCGAGAGAGTTGTAACTGATCTTAATGGGAGCCCTGAATTATCCTGTGGTAGTGGCAGGGTTTATGTGGTCGCTGTTATTGAGGGTGATAACATCTGGGAGAAAAAAATTTTTATCTCAGAAGATAATAATATCACTTCCGATCCACAAGAAAATGCATCAATATGGGTACGTACCTCTAAAACTGTCTCAGAGAAACTTTATTTGAGTTTGTACTCTAACAAGACTAAGACTCAATTGATTGCGGAAATATTAAAGTATTGGATTTCCGGGGATCTTAAAGTTTACCCGATAGGTGAAGCCAAGGAAATATTTTTATGCACAACTAAATCCTGAATAGATAAACACTTCCCCTGTGAGAGCCGGCCACAATGTATTTGTCATCGGGGGAGATGTCCATCGAAATAATCTTGTCCCCTGTGAAATAACGCCACTTGAGAACACCACTTCCGTCGAACACGTAAAGGTATCTGTTGTCGAAGAAGGCTACTGCAACGTTACCACTTCTTGAAACTTCCACTTTCAATACAGGGTGTCCTATGTCATAAGACCATAATTCGTTCATCGAGCCGTCCAACATTATTGCCTTGTGGGTTGCGACCAGTATCTTATTGTTGTTTGAGATGGATACGTCCAATGTTTTAGTGGTATTGTATATCCATTCGACTTCGCTACCTCTTGAGAGTACGTAGTAAACGTTGTTTGTGTTTCCGACCGCGATTGCAGAGTCTGAAGTGTCTATATACTCAAGATAGTCGAACGTGTACAGCCAGCCCATGTCGATTACCCGCCCATTTACAAATAGCCGGTCGTCGCTTATCCCTGATATGATATTTCCCGAAGGTGAGATTGCAACCGAAGTCACATCCCTTTTCGTCTGGTAGCTGTATATGACTTCAGCATGATTGTTTAGCTTATACAGGTAGTCTTCCCGATAGCTTCCCTCATCAGTGACATTCCCATCGTATGCAGCTCCAGCGACTACTCCATAGCCGTTTGAGGCCACATCCATGGCTGAAATATCACCTAGTCGATATCTTTTGTAATATGTTGTGGTGGGCAAGACTTTAGAAATATTTCTGAAAGAGTATACGTAGTTGTCTTCAGATGCGACTAAAGCTCTGTAACCGTCATCTGCAACACCCACGGAAATTACACTCCCCCGCGTCTTATACCTCCAAAGAAGGCTCCCGTCGTTTTTCAAAGCGTAAACGTAGTCGTCTCCAGAGCCGACTAATACGCTAGACGCGTTGTTTGAGACGGATACGCCATACACCGCCTCGGATGTATTGAACAGCCAAACCAGTTTATTTTCAGGCTGGGTTATGCAAGCAGGGCATGGCCCTCCACAATCTACTTTTTCTTCACCCTGGTTTTTTACTCCGTCAAAGCATGATGGAAGGCAAGGCGGGCACGGCCCACCGCAATCGATTCCAGTTTCATTCTGGTTTTTTGTCCCGTCAAAGCAGGTGGGTGTTTTTTGCTTTAAAATGCATGGTGGACATGATCCCCCACAGTCAACATCTTCCTCATCCTGGTTTTTAATACCGTCCAGGCAGGTTGAGATCACCTTAACAGTGCACGGCCCCCCACAGTCTATTCCAGTCTCACAGGAACCGTCATGACAGTTTTGTATTTTGTCAAAACATGAGGGTTTCGGGCATAAATCAACTTGGGAGAAGCCTTCTGGAAGACAAGTGTTTGTGAATTCAATGCAGTGGCCACTGGCGTTTCTGCCATAAGTTACTTCAGGAAGGCATTCACCATCATCGCAAATGCCGTTTTGGTTCCTGTCGACACAACACTTTCCACCAACCCGTGATTCAGGATGCGTGCAAACAAGTTTGGTCTGGAATAAACCGTAAATAACCATGGACACTCCAACCAATACCAAAACAACGAAAAAAGCCCTTAAAACCTTTGCGAAACGAGTCGACTTAATTAACTCCTCTTTGCCCATTTTTTACGCTTCATCCCCCTCTGATCTAAGCCATATCAAGTTTTCGTAATCTCGATCCCAAGACTTCAATTTCAACTTAAGTTGGATTGGGTACTGCGTGTCGGATGGAATGTGGAGTGTTTTTTTCTCCTCGATCTTTTGAATGCTTCTGGATCCTAAATTACACAGTTCAAAAGCTTCTTTGTCAATGAGGATTCCACCTAAATACATCATTAGCTCGTAGTCTGTCGGGTATTTTTCATGGCATTCAACTCCGTAGGTGAATGTGAAGCTCCCGTCCTTAACGATGTTTGAATATGATCCTGGTTTGACGTAGAGTACGGAGAATGTTTCCTTCTCTTTTTTACTGTATCCAACGTATACTAGAGAAATTGCAATGCAGACGATAAGCGCGATTATTATGGCGTATTCTATTGTTACGTCCGTCATTTTTGTGGCGTCTTTTCTCATCCGCCTTATTGGGGCTCTCGCCGGTTTCTTACCTCCATAGATTGTTGACAAGATGTATACCAGCAATCCTAAAAAACCCAAAATCAATAGCAGGAATACCAGCCCCAAGTTTACTTCAATCTCGGCTTTACCTGGATTGCTGTCTGAGTCCTCTTCTTCAACAATCTGCCTTAACCCTTCAGGGCTTCCGTATGTCGCCCAAATTTCAATCTCATATTTTCCAAGTGGTGTGTAACTGGGTATTGGAACTTCAACGTATCCGAATCTGGTTTTATTGGCATTGAAGTTTCTGCTAAAGCTTTTAGACTCCTCGTGGACAATTATGCCAAACCAGCTTTTTGCCACTACTATGGCGTGTAATTCTTTTGCAAGCACTTCCTCCCCCCCCAAGTTTGTGATGTTTACAAAAATCTTCATCCTATCACCCGGATTGTATGAAGGCTTGTCTGTTGTTACATCAATTCTAATCTGTGATGCCTCCAATTCCGCACTACAAAGTAGGGATAGTAAAAGAATTCCGATGAAGACTGTTTGGGCTTGGAATTTGGCATTCATCTTATTTTTTTATCTATATACTTTAATTTATTTACGGGTTTAATAAAATGGAGGCTTTTTCTAGGAATGGCTTTAAATGGCATTTAGCATGGATGCTTGCATTAATCCTGGTTTCTAACATGGGTTTTGTCTCAGCATTATCCTTTTATGATTCGGATAAATCGGACGCCCTCTATTGGACTCACCGTATTCCAATCATTTTTGAGGAGTCGGAAGGCGTGGGTAGGGTGAAGGAACCGGTCACGCTTAACATGTCCACTATTTTTAAGGACATGAATCTGAGTGTTATCGATAAGTCGTCCATTCGGATTGTTGATCCTGACAGAAAGAGGATTGACCAGTTAAACGGTCACACTCGACTTTTTCAGTTGGACGATGACGGAGATGGGGTTTTGTCAAAGGATGATGAATTGTCTTTTCTAGCTGATGTTGACGCTTACTCTGAAAAGACTTACTACGTTTATTATTCTCTATCCGGGTCGGGGATAGCTTACGAGGTTCTCACAACTGATGTTAAATCCGATTACGACGGGGCGAAGACTATGGTCTTTGAAAATGACCGCCTTTCCATTGGAGGTTTTATCACTGGATATCTTGCCATATATCGTATGGAAGCAAAATACGGGGATATTAACTTGCCTTACAACCCTCTTGGCTTAGACCACGGTTACAGTATTGAATCCTCAAAATCCAATGAGACTTTCATAAGATACGAGAAAAACTGGGTGTGTAATCAGACTGCAAGCGGGCCGATCCGCGTTAAGTTTACGTGCGAGTCTTCTTCAACAAACTTTGAAGTAGAAAAGAAATTCACATTCTACTCTAGAAACTCCTTTTATGATACTGAAAACATCATTCGAAAGAAGAGCCCCCTAATCTCTAATGTGAAGTGGGTTATCTACGATATCGTCAACCCCCTTTTTTCAAATGAGACCGGTAAATATAACCTCTTAATTGAGGGTGTTGGTGAAAACAAGGTTTCACACCTTAAAGCACTAGACTCTGCGTCTGGATTTTATTTTCAATTGCTTGCGAAGGGGGACGCAGACCTTTATTTCGAAGACCGTGAAATTGAATACGACTTGTTTGGTGAAACAATACACTTGGCTTCAAATACCGAAAAGTCTGTGTTAATCAGGCACGTCCTAGTTGAGGCAGGTTCAAGTGATGAATTCCGACAGAATGCGATGTTTAAATCACCTCTCAGCGTTAAAGTAGCCTCCATGGAGGAGAATATGCTGAAAGTAATTGAGCCGAATCCTGAGAGCATATTTGATGTGGCATTTGAAAATCAGAGTGTGATACCCATTAAAGCGTCTATCCTCCATGATTCTGGGGTGTCTAAAATACAATGCAATATTACGAATTCATTCGGGAAAATAGTTTATGATAATATTTTGCTCTACAATGATGGCACTCACGGGGATGAGGTAAGCGGGGATGATGTGTGGACTAGTCTTGATGGCGTGAGACTTTATTATTATGACCCGACTGGAATATGGAATATTAGTTGTGTTGAAAATGGTTCCCAGACAGTTTCAACTCAGGCAGACAGTTCTTTCTATATTGTGAAAGATAGGGGATATCGGAGAATCGAGTTTTTCAATATTTACTGTAAATCCGGTGAGAGGTTTAAACACAATCCTGCAAGAGTGAGGCCTGGGGGAATTGCCGAGCTTCACATTTGCCTTATGAACACTGGTACTCAGGATGAGGAGAACATACAGATTTCGATGCCTGACATCCCGCTTGGATGGCATCTTAAGGATGTGTTCGTCGAAAAACTCGTGATAGGTGATGAGGTTCCGCTTGTCATGCTCCTTCAAATACCTGACTCCCAAAAACCCACGTCTGAGAAACTGAACATATTGATTACTGCCAACGGAACTGTTACTGGATCCGACCAACTTATGGTTGACGTCGTATCCCCTAAAATTGACGCTACAGTACAGCTTAAGGATCAGACACTACTTGTGAAAGCCTTGGATGAGGGCTCTCCAGTTCCCGACGCTCAAGTTAGGCTTTCATATTCATCGGGCAAGATTCAATCATCTAAAACGGATGTGGGGGGGCTTGCAATTATTCCTGCAATCGATACTGGAGACATTTTAATCACGGTTTCCAAGCGAGGCTACAACTCCACAAACATTAGGCTTGCCGTCTCTGAAACACCAGAAAACAGCTATTGGTTCATCCTACCTATTGGAGTTTTAATACTCATTTTAGCCCACCTTGCCTATACTCAAGACATTGGATTTCATGGTTTACTCGGGAAAAAATAGTGGTTTTTTCGATTTTTATTGTGTGCCGGTAAATCTTATTATTGATGGATGTTGGCTTAATAATTCTTGGAGTAATCGTGTTGTTTGGGGCGATAGTACTCCTTAAGTCCACCGGTCTTTTAGAGAATCAGGGAGGCCGAGGAGACTCACAGCGTCCTGAATCACAGGCAATCAAATCACCTACCCAACCCCTACTCGAGTTTGAGTCGCCTGCAACAGTTGGGAGGGGGGAATTTAGGGTTTGCCGTAATTGCCTGTCAGAAAACTCCATGAACGCGGAATTCTGCGCTAATTGCGGTAAAAAGCTGACTCGCCCTAAGGATCTTAAGGTTTCGGCAACTCAAAGGAAATGGTTTAGACAGTTTAACTGGATTAAAAACCCGTTCACACCCGACGTGATACCCTCGCTTTTTACGGGATACAAGGATGAAGTGGAGGAAATTTTGAAAAAACTCAGTCTTCGAAGCGGCAACATTCTGATTTTAGGAGATTTCGGGACCGGGAAAACAACGCTTTTAAGATGGCTTGAACTTAACCTGCCTGAAACATTCCATCCCATTTACGTCTTCAGGCCGCCAGACAAATTCTCTGAATTGATCGATGTTGTAGCATACAGTCTTGACTCTTCAAGAGGTGTTAAACCAAGTGAATACAACATATACAATATCGACAAACTCGTCCAGAGAGTGAACAAAAACGTTGTGATACTCATTGATGAAGCCCATGAACTGGACTTGTCGCTGAATAAATCACTTAAAACTCTCGGAGACGTTGAAAATGTCAATCTCGTGCTAGCGGGATTGCCCCACTTGGATGGTAAAATACGGAAGGAAGGGCCTGCACTATATGATCGGATTGTCTCTAAAGTCGAGCTTTCCAATTTAAGCGAGGAGGATACTACGGATTTGGTTGTGAAGCGGATTGAGAATGTGGGTGGCTGGGGTCACGAACCGTTTACTGATGATGGTTTGGATGAACTCTTCAATCTGACTTACGGCAATCCCCGCAAGATAATTAAGTTGTGTGACTGCACTGTCACTTCCGCGACGACTGAGGGTGTATTGTCTATTGACGGTGATTTCATTCATGAGGCTTGTGAGCGTGCTGAATCTATTGAACATGGAGTTCCTGAGAAACCAATTCCGTCAGGTAAATCAACCGGGAGAAAATCCGTTAAAAAAGTTCGGAAGACAAAAACCGATCTTAAAAGTGTTGTTGAGGAGAGGATTCGAAAGCTTAACAAACTTTACGGCGAGTATGAGAAATCAGGGGATGAGAATGGGATTAAGGAAGTTTTGGATATAGCTCGCACGACAGTTGATGAATCTAAGAAACGTTTGAAAAATGAGTCTTTAACACCCGCCGAGAGGGAGAGGCTTAATTTAATGGCTGACTTATTCGGAAAATGGGCTGCGAAAACCGAGAAGAACAAGTAGTACTAAGAAGCGGTTTCGACCGACAATCCAACTCCAAAACTGTATCCAATCAAATGTTTTATTGAATCGTCGATCTTAGCCTTCTCGACCTTAAGTTCCTCTTCAATATCCCTCAAAACATCCCCCTCCCCTCTGAGTCTGGTCTTTTCAATCTCGTCTCCTCCATTCTGCTCTTGGGTTTCAATCTTGCTTATCCGATCATCGATACTCGCGATAAGGTCTTCAATGCCTTCCTCAGCTTCCACTACTGAGTCGACTAGCGTCTTTTTAGGTTTTAATGGTATTACTGTTGAAAAGAATCCTTGATTTGAGTCTACTTCAACCTTGATTTTGTCGTGTGGTCTAAGAATTATGTTTTCAGGTACAATGTAGACGAACTTTTCTTGGGTGTTACCTCTAACCAAAGTTTTGTGGTCGTCTTGAGCGAGAAGGTCATATCCTATCACGTCGGATGATTGCAGTCTTGCCGCCATCATGGGGACTCCTTCAGCCTGAAACTCCTGTTCACCGAGCATGTATTTCACAAGTCTAAGACATGATCTAATATGCTGAGGTATTCTCCCGGGATTTTCTACGGTAAGCTCAAGTCTTCGGCTGTGCCTGTCGAAATCAAGGTCAATTACGTCAATTGCGGGCCTGTTGCTTTTATGTGAGTGCCATAAAACGTAGACTGCAGCAAGGCTTACAGAGGAGGCTATCCAGACGATATCTCTTACATCCATTTATTCTCGTAATGCCCCCTAAAGAGCAGTGAATTTATTTTTACCTCTTACACAACACTCCAACACTACACCCCTGCATCAAATTATTTTCCGTCAAGGTATTTAAATACATTTTTCAAGCCTTAATCCAAATTAATATCCATTTTAATAGGGGTGGTTCATGTCCAAAAAGATAAAACCGGTTGATTTATCGAAAGTAACACTTCACTCGATAGCTGAAAGAGAAAGTATTGTATCAGTAAAAGATTTCGCAAAACCCGCTCAAGGAGGCTATTTCAGTGACTTTGTTGACTGCATCCCCAATATTCTCGCAGGACGGGAAATTCGGGCGGTCTCTAAGGCTATTGTGTCTGCGAAGGCGGGCGGTAAACCAGTTATGTGGGCTTGTGGAGCCCATTTTATCAAATGCGGGCTCAACCCACTTTTAATCGATTTAATGGAGAAAGGTTTCGTCTCCTCAATCTCGTTAAACGGGGGTGGAGTCATCCATGATGTTGAGGTGGCATTGTTCGGACAAACATCGGAGGATGTGACTTCCGCAATCAGGGATGGAAGCTTTGGCATGGTCCGAGAGACGGGAGAATTCATAAATCAGGCAGTAGAGATGGGATATGAAAAAAATCTCGGATTTGCTGAATCTGTGGGAGAAGCATTAGTTCGTGAAAATCCAAAACATCTTGAACAAAGTCTGCTTGGAGCCTGCAGGAAAAATAATATTTGCGCGACAGCACACATTGCAATTGGCACTGACATAATCCACTCTCACCCAACATTCGATCCTAAAGTGACTGGGGCAGCAACTCACCTAGACTTCAGGATTTTTTCCTCAATGGTGGGAGAGCTTTCTGGTGGTGGAGTTTATCTTAACGTGGGATCGGCTGTTATCCTGCCTGAAGTTTTTCTTAAGGCAGTCTCTCTTTCCAGAAATCTTGGAGTTGAACTTGTTGATTTTACGTGCGCGAACTTTGACTTTAAGAGGCAGTATCGTGCGTTTGAAAACGTTTTGAAAAGACCCGGCGGAAAATCACATTTTATTACAGGACACCATGAGTTGACCCTACCCCTTTTATATAAAATGCTTTTAGAGGATTGAAAAATGAGCCTTAACAAAATTATTGAGTCCTTCAATGGGAAAAAAATCCTTGTTTTAGGTGATCTTATGGTCGACGAGTTTCTGTGGGGTGATGTCTTTCGAATCTCGCCTGAAGCTCCAGTACCTGTTGTTTCTGTCTCAGAGAAAACCCGGGTTCCAGGAGGTGCTGGGAATGTAGCGTGCAATCTGAAAGCCCTTGGAGCCGAAGTTTATGTCATTGGAATTGTTGGTAAGGACTCGGATGGGTCTGAATTGATCAACTTGTTTGCGAAAAAAGGCATTGATACGACTGGCATCATAACTGATGAATCCCGTTTAACGACACTTAAAACCAGGATTATCGCTAAAAGCCAGCACGTAGTCCGAGTCGACACGGAAGAGACTGAAATAGTCTCGACCACAATTATTGAGTCATTGCTCGCAAGGATAAAGGAAGTATTGGGTGAAATGGATGCTGTTACAATCTCAGACTACGGAAAAGGCGTGGTTTGTCCAAAACTTCTGGATCATCTCATTTTGCAGGCGAAAAAAACCAAGATTCCAGTTGTCGTAGACCCTAAACTCGACCATTTTCCAAGCTATAAAGGAGTAACCGTCATCACACCTAACGAAGCAGAAGCAGCCCAAGCATTGGGCGTTCGAATAAAAACAGACTCAGATATTAAGACGACTGGCTTAAAGCTTTTATCAGATCTTAAATGCGACTCAGTCCTCATTACACGAGGATCAAAAGGAATGATGCTCTTTGAAAAAGATGGTGATATTACAAAAATCCCTGCACACTCCCGTGAAGTATTCGACGTCACTGGCGCGGGAGATACTGTTACAAGCACCCTCACAATTGCCCTCGCATCTGATGCAAGCATAATAGATGCTTCGCGTATTGCAAATTATGCTGCAGCGGTGGTCGTTGGAAAAATCGGGACTGCGACGGTTTCCACCGAAGAGATATTAAATGAGATAACCGAAGACGAGTAAAGATGGGTGAAGTAAAGTCAAGGCAGGAGATACGTGAACTCGCTAAGAGGCTCCATGATTTGGGGGAGAAAATCGTTTTCACAAACGGTTGTTTTGATCTACTCCACGTCGGACACACACGATACCTATCTCAAGCACGAGCGCTTGGAGACAAGCTTATTGTGGGAGTAAACTCCGATGATTCGGTTAGATTGCTTAAGGGTTCTAACCGACCAATAACCCCCCAAGCAGAACGCGCTGAGATTCTTTCCTGCTTGTCTTTCGTGGATTATGTTGTCGTCTTTGATGAAGAGCTTCCTAACGCTTTGATCGAAGTTGTGAGGCCAGACTTTCATGTTAAGGGGGGTGATTATGATATAACTGATCTTCCTGAGAGGGAGTTGGTTGAATCGTTGGGTGGGAAGGTGGTGATTGTCCACGAGATTCCTGGCTGCTCTACTGAAATGATTATCGGGAGATTGAAATGAATAAGGCAGTTTTCATGGATAGGGATGGGACTTTGACTGGTCACGCACACTATCTTTCTGATCCGAATGAGCTTCGCATTCCAAAATCTTCGATTAATGCTTTAAGGCTTTTAAAGGATTCCGAGTTTAAGGTTATCGTCGTAACAAATCAGTCAGGTATTGGCCGCGGCTACTTCACAAAGGATATTTTAGATGAAATCCACGGGCGCATGTTCGACATTATTGAAGGTGAGGGATTGCGGGTGGATGCGCTTTATTATTGTCCTCACATTCCAGACGAGAACTGTTCGTGCAGAAAGCCTAAGCCCGGATTGATCGAGCAAGCCATGAAGGAGCATGATATTGACCCTCATGGCTCTTTTATGGTTGGGGATCAGTCAACCGACATTTTGGCAGGGCAGAGGGCGGGGCTTTCGACCATACTCGTGAAAACCGGATATGCTGGGGGGGACGGAATCTTAAGTGTTCCCGCCGATTTTGTCGCCTCTGATTTATTTGAGGCTGTTAAATTAATTTTAGGAAGATGAAGGTTTTTGTTTCTGGTGGGGCGGGTTTTATCGGGAGTCACTTGGTTGACAGGCTTATCTCTCGCGGTGATGAAGTAACAGTCTTTGACAATCTATCCTCTGGAAGCCTGGACTTTATCAGAGGGCATCTTGACGAGGGTAGTGTTTCAATGATTGAGGCTGATCTTCTTGACCTTGAAAGCGTTACGGAAGCTCTTTTGGGCCATGACTTTGTTTATCACTTGGCTGCAAACCCTGACATAGGTTATGGGATAGAGCACTCTGACTGGGATCTTAAGCAGAATACGATAGTGACTTATAACGTTCTTGAGGCTATGCGCGTTAATGGTGTTAAGAGTATTGTATTCCCTTCGACTTCAGCCGTTTACGGGGAACCGGACGTGATTCCAACACCTGAAGATTTTGGCCCGCTTTTCCCAATCTCCCTCTACGGCGCCTCAAAACTTGCGTGCGAGGCTCTTGTCTCAGCATTCTGTGGTACTTACGGATTTTGCGCTTGGGTTTTTCGTTTCGCAAACATTGTCGGTGGTAGGGGGACTCACGGCGTATCCTACGATTTCATTGAAAAACTTTGTAAAAATGATTGTGAGCTTGAGATTTTGGGGGACGGCGAGCAAAAGAAATCTTATTTACACGTTGATGATCTTTTAGATGGGGTTTTTCATGCGATTGAACATTCGGATGAAAACCTTAATTACTTCAACTTGGGTTGCGGTGACCAGGTAAGCGTTAGAGAGATTGCGCAGATTGTCTGCGATGAGATGGGCTTGTCTGACGTTGAATTTAAATTCAGCAAGTCAAAACGAGGCTGGCCGGGAGACGTGACTGTCATGAATCTTGCGGTTGAAAAAATAGGCAAGCTGGGTTGGAAGGCTAAATACTCTTCTTCCGAGGCGGTTCGACGCGGAGTTGCGGGGATGCTTGAATGCAGGCTGTGATTTTATGCGGTGGACTTGGGACTAGGCTTTTGCCCGTAACTTCTGAAACTCCGAAGGCCATGGTTTCCGTTTTGGGAAAGCCTTTTCTCGAGTATGAGATTGCTGTCCTTGAGGATTATGGTGTAAAAGAGGTCGTCTTGTGTACCGGTCACTTAAGCAGTGTCATCGAATCCTTCTTTGAGAAAGATTTTGACAGTAAAGTAAAAATCAAGTTTTCCCACGAAAAAAAACCTTTAGGCACTGGTGGTGCTTTGCGGAATGCAAGAAAATTCATTAAAGAGGATTTCCTGTTCTTAAACGGGGACACATTCATAAATATTGATTATCATGATGTATTTGAGCGGTTTAAGGCTCTTGGTGTTTTATCCCTCATGGTTGTGCGAAAAGCAGATTCAGACGTTTATTCCGGAAATGTTGATCTTTCAACCGAGGATTTTGTTTTAAGGTATGATGGGGGGGCGGGATTGAATTTTATCGACGCTGGAGTGTCTGTTTTCTCAAAGAGAATCTTCGACTTTTTCCCGGAAAAACAAGTTTTCGCACTTGAAGAAGAAGTCTACCCTCAATTAGCACGGAGTAGGGATCTTTCAGCGTATCTCACTTCAAAGCCTTTTTTCGATATTGGAACCTCGCAGGGGCTTTCGGTTTTTAAGGATTATTTAGAGGGGGGTAGTTTGTAAATCTGTATTTAATTCGAAGGTTATCTAAGATATATCCTCAATTAATGGTGGTTTAATGTGATTATCTCGAGGACGCCTCTTAGGGTGAGTTTTGCTGGTGGTGGATCAGACTTGTCTGCTTATTACTTGAATGAGCCTGGGGCGGTTACGTCGACTGCCATTGACAAGTACGTCTACATCACGGTAAACGCGAAGTTCGATGACCGATTAAGGGTAAGTTACTCAAAAACAGAGATTGTCGACTCTCCCGATGATTTAGCTCACGAGATTGTGCGGGAGGCTTTAAAGCTTGTGGGGATAAGTGGGGGAGTCGAGATTACATCCATTGCGGACATACCCTCCAGGGGTACTGGGCTTGGCTCTTCAAGTTCTTTCACCGTAGGGCTTTTAAATGCGTTGTATGCTTTCACTGGTAAAAACGTTTCTGCTGGACGGCTTGCACGTGAGGCTTGCGAAATCGAGATTGAGAAAGTTGGTGAGCCGATTGGGAAGCAGGATCAATACATCGCAGCTTATGGGGGTCTCCAGCACATTCAATTCAATCCAGATGAATCTGTTTTTGTAGATCCTGTTATCTGTCCTTACGGAGTGAAAGAAAGCCTTCAGGAAGATCTCATGCTCTTTTACACAGGACTCACTCGAAAATCCAGTTCAATTCTAACTGAGCAGAGGGAGAACACTGGGAAGAGGATGGGTGTTTTGGCTGAAATGGTGGATTTATCGAAAAAAATTAAGGCCAGCTTGTCTTGCGGGGATTTAACCGAGTTTGGGGAATTATTGGATAGGGGGTGGGTTTTGAAGAAAAAGCTTGCTTCAGGCATTTCAAGCGAAAAGATTGACAAACTATATGAGTCAGCTAAACGGGCTGGAGCATTAGGCGGCAAGATCCTTGGGGCGGGCGGGGGCGGATTCCTACTACTCTACTGCGAGAAGCGCAAGCAGGCTGCTGTTAAAAAAAGGCTTTCTGATTTAAGGTATACTCCTTTAAGCTTTGAACCACAGGGCAGTAAGATTATTTACGTGGGTGATTAAAGTGGATTTTAATGCTTATTCAACGAATTATCTGGCTGAATTGAAAACCGCGCTTTCAAAGATTCCGCAAGAAGAGATTGCGAAACTAACAGAACTTTTAGCGAAAGTTTGCGGCTCTGAAAAACAAGTGTTCGTCTTCGGAAATGGTGGTAGCGCCGCCACTGCATCTCATTTCGCAAATGATCTGGCTAAGGGGGCGATATCCTGTGAGGGGAAGCGGTTTCGGGTTTTATCTCTGTCAGACAGCATACCCTTAATGTTGGCTTGGGCTAATGATTCTCACTACGACGACATTTTTGTCGAGCAGCTTAAAAATTTTTTGAATCCTGGTGACATAGTCATCGGTATTTCAGGAAGCGGTAACTCCAACAATGTTTTAAAGGCGATTGAATACGCCAATGAAAAAAGGGGGATTTCAGTCGGTCTTACCGGTATGGGTGGTGGAAAGCTTAAGAAATTAGCCCAGATTCCCATTGTTGTTGAAAGTAATCACATGGGTATGGTAGAAGATGTTCACTTGACTATCGTTCACTTAATCTCCTATTATCTTGGGAAAGTTGATTAAACTATTCCTCGACTACTTCAATGCCTTCACCGTCAACAAACCTTATGGTGTGGATTTCCTCGCTATGGGCTGTGTTTCTCATCTTATCAATAGTAAGAGTTCTTCCTGCAGTAGGCCCCACCTTCGTGTAGTGGAGCGACACGACACCATCCACAACATACTTCTCAACGCCGTGAGTAACTTGGACTCCATTATTATCCAGCTCGGAGATTATCACGGTCGTAAGTCCTGCATCCTTGATCCTGTAATTCATACGTAAAAGAAGCTTTCTAACCGTCAATTCCCCGTCGACCATAAGCTCCAAAGCCGGGAGACTGTCAATAGTGACCCTCTTTGCATCGATAGTCTTTGCAGCGCGAATAATCACGTCCGTTAAATGCTCCACATTCGTCTCCCCGGGAAGAAGTGAAAAACTCTCGGAAGTGACGGGAAGCTTTCCAACAATAGCCTCAACTCCAAGCCTTGCGAGCGAGGCATCGATGATTATGACCTTACTTTCCGCTTCCAAAGCCTTAAAGTCCATGCCAAAAGCAGCCATATCCGACTTGAATTCGGAAGGATTCTGTTCGAGCAAAACCAGGATTCCCGGCTCATTATGGATTGACGCGCCATTGTATACGAATTGTGCTCCAAAGATTGTTTTGCCCGTACCGCATTCACCTAAAACAAGAATAGTTCGTCCTCTTGGAAAGCCGCCTGAAACAAGCTTGTCAAACTCCGATATCCCTGTTGGACACCTATTTTCCATGTAAGTCATACCACCACCTTTAGTTAAATATGCAAAGAACTTATAAATAACCCCTCCTACTATGAAGCCTCTAGTACTTTGCATTGACAGGGACAACGACATCGGAACCAAAATAAAGGTTCATGGTCCGATAGTCGGATGGAAGAAAAACGTTGAAGTAGCTCAATCACTTGCTCTGGTTGATCCTGAGGACTCAGATGTTAATGCAATATTTGGTGCTGTGAAGCTTGCTAGGACTATTAATGCCGAAGTTGCAACGATTACCGGAGACTCGCATGTTGGGGTGATTTCCGACGAGAAACTGACTAGACAGTTGGAAAAACTTTTACATGATTTAAAACCTTCTTCAGTCATCCTTGTGACTGACGGGGCTGAAGACGATCAAATAATACCCTTAATTCAATCTCGCATCAAAATCACGTCTATTAAGACTATTGTTGTTCGCCAGAGCAAAGAGCTTGAGAAGGCGTATTTTACCATGACTAATTTTTTGAGGGAGGTTTCGGAGGATCCGAATCTCGCAAGGCTTCTTTTCGCGGTTCCAGGCATCGTCCTTGTTCTTCTAGCCATTGGTGGTTCAGCAGCATTTAATCTCATTCTCGGAATCGTTGGAGTGTATCTTATTATCAAGGGTTTGGGTTATGAAGAGGAGTTTTTCGACAGGACTTCAGAATTCATCAAGTCGATTTCTCTTGGAAAAATAAGTGCTTTAACCTATCTTCTTGCAGTGATTGTTTTCATAATTGGTTTGGGTTTTGGGTACAGTGATCTAACTGAGAATCCATTGGATTTCACAGACTTTAGGTCGACTCTAGATTCATTGTCTCTCTTCCTGCTTAATACCAAGGCGATTAACCTGCTTGTGTTGACTGTAACAATCATTCTGATCGGGAAATTGATTGATGATCTAGCATCAAAGGAATACCTTCAGGTTAGAAGACACATGGTCTTATTTGCGTTCATCGTGCTTTTTAATTGGATGCTCACCTCTGGGGCTCGGTTTTGGAGTGAAGAACATGGTCTGGGAGATTTCATGTTGTCCGCAATTTTAGGCATTTTTGGTTTTTTATTGTGGGTTAAGGTGACTAACCTCTTGTTTTTAAGCGAAGTTCAGTTGATGGAAAATACTATCAAGAATTATTCCGAGAAGGAGGTTTTCACAATGTCTGGCGACAGATTAGGCAAGGTTTCAGGGGTCTTGTTTAAGGGTGGTGAGCTTTCTGCGGTTAAGGTCGGAAGACAGATTATTAGAAGGGAGGATATTGTTTCGGCCGAGAAGGTTTTGGTGGTCAAGGACTAGTTTTTTTTATATTTTGGGTAGGTTTGAAAATATTATTTCTAAGGCATTTCCAAGCCATACTGATGCTGCAAATGATAGGAGTAGTATTGGAGCGAATTTTATGCCCCACCTGATTTGTATTTTTTCAGGGATTAATCCTTCAGTTACTAGTCTTTTTAGTTCGATTACTTGAGCTTGGCTTAGTCCTTCGAATGTGTGTTTTAGCGTGATTTTTGATTTTTGTGTTTCGGGTGCATTTACCAACACATCCCCTTCCACGAGGTCTTTGACGGGGATTTCTTTTTTCAGTGCTGTTTCCTCAACGGCTTTAAGATATGTTAGGCAGAGCAGTACTGCTGGCATGATAAGGTAGACGAGGGATAAGGTTTCGTATCCCCCGTAGTATGAAGCGATTGTCGGTATGAAGGATAGTGCCATTAATAAAATTATTTTCTTGTCTCTTACATATGATGCTAGCTCTATCAGGACTTCTGGTTTTTTTACGGTGATAAAGATCGAGTATATTATGGCGTACGGTAGGGCTAGAAAACCCATGTCGATTATGAATGTTAGTGAGTAGGGCATGATGGATACGTTTGGCCATTGATATCCTATGGCATCGATAAGGCCTAATGCACAACCTATCCCTGCCATGAGCTTTACGTCTCCTCCGCCCCACTGTCCTAGACGGTAGATTATGTATGCGAATGTAAAGTATAGGAATCCAAGACCTATGGTTTGTGAAAATGGTGTTGGAGTCTTTTGCATAATACTTGCTAGTATTGAAATAACCAGTGTACTAATTATCAGGCTGTGGCTTATTTTTTCCGGGATTTCCCCAGTCTTTAAGTCTTCAATACTTGCTAGTGCAAGCAATGCGATACTAATCAAAATCACAAGGGAGATGAAAATCATTTTTTCTTCTTAATATTTTACTTGACTAATATAATACCACTTTGAAGGTGAATTTAATGGTTTTGAAAATTGGCGTGCTTGCCTCTGGAAGGGGTTCCAATCTACAGTCCATCATCGATAACTGTGAGAGTGGGTTTATTCCGGGTGAAGTCGTGGTTGTTGTTTCAGATAATTTGGGTGCATTCGCCCTTGAGAGGGCTAGAAAACACGGTATTAAGGACGTTTTTATCGATCCTTCAAGCTTAAGTCGGGAAGATTTCGACGTAAAGATTGCTGGAGTCATTGAGAATTCCGGGGTAGAGCTTGTATGTCTTGCAGGTTATATGCGGGTTTTGTCAAAGGTTTTCGTGGAAAAATTCAAGGACAAGATTATAAACATTCATCCCGCATTACTTCCATCTTTTCCAGGAACCCACGGACAGAAAGACGCCTTAGAATACGGTGTCAAGGTTTCAGGGTGCACAGTGCATTTTGTAGACGAGCAGGTTGACCACGGTCCAATAATAATCCAAAAGCCAGTCCCCGTCCTCGAAGGAGACAGTGTCGAAGCGCTTGCAACAAGGATTATCGCCGAAGAACACAAGGCGTTCCCCGAAGCCATAAAACTCTACGCCGAAGGAAAACTCAAGATTGAGGGGCGACGAGTATTAATCCGGGATTAGGATACGTAAACTTCTCCAGTAATCGTATTAAACTTGATGTCGTATTCCGGGGAAAGACTCACCTCACATCCAGACAAATCCAGGGTGTCAGTCAAAGCAGATTCGGCCTTAATAAAATGCCCTTCAAAATCAAGTTCATCCCCCTCAAAAGCCTTTAAATTTTTCTTGGAAACCTCAACAATCCTATCTCCAATCACTAACTCATCAACTACTCCGATCAAATCAACCAACTCAACCTGCAACCTAAATCTCTCGATAAACTCCACTGGAAGATTCTGGATGTAAGGTATCGCCCCTTCCGCCCCAACAATGCGCTTTCCCTGATCGATTCCATTCTCCCATAAAGCAAGTATCGCCTGACCTGCATTGTGTCCGCAGATCTCTTTTCCACAAATCACTAGAGCTCGAATATTCTGATTTGAAACAGTATTTACGACAACTCTTTCCACCCCTAAATTTTCAGTCCGGCTTTTCCCATACAATGCGATTAAATTAGCTGGAAGACTAATATCATCATCTAAAGTCACAACCGCAATATGCGCTTTAGGATCGCACACAACAAACTCTCCAGGCTCGACAGGCCAATCCATCAGTTAAAAATAAAGTAAAACCAATAAATTAAAGTAAAAATGCGGAAGAAAGGCCAATCATCAGTTGAATACATTGTAATGCTTGCTATATCACTTGGAGTATTCACGGCGATATTATACGTCATAAATACGATGGTATCAAGCTCTAGTTCGCAGATCGGGACTAACGCAGCCTTCCGCGCTGTCGAAGAGATCAAGGAGGGTGTTGACTTCATCTACGTTCACGGTGACCCCTCAAAAACACAGATAAACGTTTACATCCCTCCAAACATCCAAAGTATCACTACTGACTCCACATCCACAAACCGTGAAGTAAATATTAGGCTTGACGTATACCCTGCATACACCGATATTTACGCGTTGACTAGGGCTAACATTAGCGCGCCGGATCTATCAAACGATATCACTCGTGAAGGATATTATCTGCTAGAGATCGAGTCGGACGGGGTCTCAAGAGCGAGAATAACTGTGAAATGAGTTCGAAAGGTCAATCTAGTGTCGAATTTATTGTAGTCTTAGGTTTGGTTCTAATAGTTTTTATCGTGATGGGAATCATAATACAGCAGAAGATCATAAAATCATCAGAGTTTAAGGCTCACACTCACTCGAAAAGGATTATCCACAGTGTGGCAAAAAACATCAATGAGATGGTCACTGTAGGCTCCGGCTATCATAAATGCTTCACTCTGCCTGGTGAAATCTATGGTAGTCGGGGTTACAACATCTCTTTTTTCACTGACAATCCAATGGTTTTCTTAGAGACTGAGGATTTAACTCTGTCTGTACCCATATCAGCGCCAAATGTTTCATGCGAGATTAACCCCCCCTGCGAATCCTTTACCACGGGCAAACCTATTGACGTTTGGGTTTCAAACGTTGATGGAGTTATTGTACTTGCAGATCATGGTCCTTGTATCACTGACTGGATTGGGATAATATGAAAGGTAGGAATTTCGGGCAAGTTTTTACGTGGGATATGATTTTCGGGATGGGAATATTCATAGGAATACTAGTCTTAATCGCTTACATGTGGGATTCCGCAGTATCTGAAATCCATGATGCTGAATTAATATATGAGATGGGGTGGATTGCGACTACTGTGGGAGAGCAGCTGGTAAGGACTACTGGAAGCCCTCAGGATTGGAGTGGTTCAAATGTCCGGGTGTATGGGTTAGCTGATAGCAAGGATATTTTGGGCTTTGACTCTTCGGTTGGCCGGATTATTGATTTAGATAAATTACTTTACCTAGTTGACGAGAGTTACATGAATTATTCTGTTGTGAGGGCGGTATTGTTGGGGACTTCAAAATATGATTTTTATATTGAGGTTTCGTGCAAGGACGGGACGAGTGGCTGCTTTAACGACATCTACGTGGACCAGGCTTCTGGCCTGTACACATGTAATAACGGGTTTAAGTTTCACATTACTGACCACATCACGCAAGTAGACGGCACTTCATGCATTATCGGCAGGTATGTTCAACCCCAAACTGCAACCTACATCACCCACAGCACGAAAAACGCGGTTTTCAGTGAAAAGCTTAATGTGAGTAACATCTTCTTTTTCGGTGAACAAGTGTTGGACAAGGAGATCGAGTTTAAGGTAGTTATCTATACTGGGGGTATTCCATCGAAGCTTTGCATTGACCCGCTTGAAATGACCGTGGCAAAGGATAAGGAAGTAACCTTTGATATTACCGCAACTGATATCGTTGACATGTATGCAATCGAATTCAATCTAACTTATACTCCAGGCGCCTTAAATTATTCCACCCTTTTAGACGGGAATTTCTTGACGTGCATGGGATACCCAAAAACTTCTTTCTGGGATTATGGCGAGGGATGGCTCATGTACACTGCGACAAGGCAGGGTAGTGTACCCGGATGTAGTGGGAATGGGACTATAGCCACCATCACTTTGAATGCCACTTCCACGTCACCCCTGTATCTTCGGGATGCTAAGATTGTTGATTCAAGCAGCCCCCAACCAAAGGGATTACCTTTCACAATTTGCATCGGAAACGTCACAGTAACTTGATTCACATTTTATAAAAACTGGTGAAGGCGGGATAGAATGAAAGTTAAGGCTTATGTGTTGTATCCCAGAGCCGATGTGACGAACAATGGTCTAATTGACCAAGCAGATATCTAGGAGCTAGTCAGATGCTACGGTCAGATGGTTGCATAGCATAAATTTCGTTAACAACCCTATTGAAAATCATTATAAACACGTTTTTTGCCTTGAAAATACATTATTTTACTTTAGAGGAAAAATGAACCGAACAAACCCACCGGCTTTTATTAACAAGATAACTTTTATAATACTTTTTTTCATTTTCCTCTCAATTTCTTCCTCTGCCCAGTGTACTGAACGCCATGACGTCAACAAGGACGGGTTGGTAAGTTTTTGGGATTTGGTTTATGTTTCAAGGCATTACCACGACACTTATGCCTTGTATCCCCTAGCTGATGTGACGGACGATGGTTTGATCGATGAGTCTGACATTCAGGAGATTATAGGATGTTATGGTGTTTCAATCCGGGAGGCTGAATTTTTTTCGGATTTAATAGTCTCAAGCTTGAACTGGACTCCCCTTAATCCCAAGACCGGGGATACTGTGAAAATTACTGTTCGAGTTGAAAATATTGGTGATTGGACTACAAGTTCTGACATATACGCTGATTTCAGGGTTGTTGGAACTTATAATGAATCATGTGGTTCAGCCAGCACAACACAAAGGCTTGGCCCTGGGGAAGGTATTAACATGTCTTTTAACTGGGATGCGGGTAGGAATCTTGGGAGCAATCTCATAACGGTTTATGCGGACTCGAACAATACGTGTTGGGACCATAATTTTAATGCCGAGTCAAATGAAACCAATAACATAATAATCGGCTCAATGTATGTTGCGGGACCTGACCTGATTATCACTGACGTTTCAACTGACCCTAATCCCATTGTTCCTGGATTAAACCACGTGAATGTAACTGTATCTAATGTTGGTGGTGGAAGCACAATATCCCCCATATCTGTGAAGTTTGGGGTACTAGGGGAGGATTGTAATGAATCTGAGTATCAGGGTGTTTTAGCGTCTGCAGAGTCGCATGTTTTCCAGTTTCCGGATTACGAAATAACCGGGGCGGGAGGGGGTGAAAGGCTTAACGTTTCTGTTGACGTGAATCCTGATGTTTGTGGTGTGAACAGTAACAGGAATCTGGAGGAGAATGAATCCAACAATTATTATCTTGACGGATACGTTGCTGTGAATGGGATAGATATAGTTGTCGGGTCAGTTACAATCACACCGTCCAATCCGATTACTGGTGAATTAGTCCAGATTAATGCGACTATTCTGAATATAGGTTCGACCACTGCTTCAAGCACGATATACACTGACTTTAATATTACTGGTGACTGGGGTAGCAGTTGCGCAAGCGTGTTTTCCCCTTCCCCGCTGAATTCTGGTGAATCCTATGTATTCTCTTACGAATGGAATTCTTGGGAGAATATGGGATTGAACGACCTGACTATAATAGTCGATAAAAATACTACTTGCGGATTTCACGACAATCATGCCGAGGCAAACGAGGGGAACAATGAGTGGCTTGGCGTCATAAATGTTGCCGGACCGGATCTCATCATAACTAATGTTTCAACTCATCCGGATCCTCCATCCCCCGGCAAAAACAACATGAACGTTACTGTTGAAAATGTCGGCTTGGGTGAAGCGGTTAACAATGTATTTGTAAGCTATACGAGTAACGGAGTGGACTGTAATGTAAGTGAATCAATTGGCCCGATTTTGCCGGGCCAATCATACACTTTCGAAATACTGGACTGGGACATTGATTTCACAGATATTGGAAACACTGTTAATGTTTCAGTTGATGCGGACCCGGACTTGTGTGGTGAGGACTACAACCAGAATCCCGAGGAAAACGAGTCCAACAACTATTACGTTAACGGAGTCATTGGTACGTCCGGAGTAGACCTCATCGTGGAGAGTGTGAACTGGACTCCAATCAGTCCCTCCACTGGAGATATGATTTTTATAAATGCAACAGTGATGAATATAGGTTTGGAAGCAACATACAACACGACTTTCGCAGACTTCAATATCACGGGTGAATGGGGTAGTTATTGCGGAACCGTAAATACTTCCGCAATCATCGCACCCAACGACAATTTCTCATTTAATTTCCCGTGGAATTCAACATACAATATGGGAGACAATACTCTAACCGTTTCTGTGGATGAAAACTCAAGTTGCGGTCAACACGATTACAATCTCGAATCTAATGAGCTAAATAATGATTGGGTTGGTGTTATCGATGTCGCAGGGCCTGATGTGGTATTAACCAACGTAGCAACCTATCCGAATCCTCCCGCTCCGGGCTTAAATGACATCTTTATTACAATAGAGAATATCGGTGTTGGCAGGGCTGTAGCTCCAATACCTGTGAGATACGGTGCCTTTGGAGCGGAATGCAATGAGACCGTACATCCTGGGGGATTGAATCCGGGTGAGTCACAGATCATTGAGGTGTACGACTTTTATTTGAGTGAAGGTGCTGTTGGAAGGGTGTTGAACGTGTCGGTTGACGCCGACCCGGATATTTGTGGGGGTGATTCGAACAGTAATCCCGAGGAAAATGAGTCAAACAACTATTTTTCCGATGGCATAATCGGGGCGTCGGGTTTCGCCGACCTAATAGTTGAGTCTGTTTCCGTAAATGATTCGAATCCTTATCCCGGGGATGTTTTATTGATTAACGGCACTGTGAAAAATACTGGAGGCGAGCCAGCCGGATATAGTATTTTCGTCGACTTTAAACTTGATGACGGCTCTTGTATTGGATACCAGTATGTAACCTTTGACCTTCTAAGTGGGGAATCACAATATTTTGAATACAATTGGATTGTGAATCGTTCAGGATTGAGAACAATCACTGCGGTTGTGGACAGTGTGACTTGCCATAACCACGACTATAACCTCGAGTCTAATGAAACGAACAACGAGAAAGTTGCGGGTGTAATAGACGTTCCCGGCCCCGACCTGATTGTTTCAAGTGTCTCAACCAATCCTTATCCCCCCATCCCTGGAGGTAACTATCTAAACATTACCATCAAAAATGTGGGCCAGGTTGCTACAGGAAATACAAATATCTACATATCATACAAGGCGGAGGGTTCTGGATGCAACTACAATAATGTGAATGAAGATCTTTCCGTGGGTGAAGAATATACTTTCCTAGACAAATATTACTCGATTTCATCTTCTAGTGTTGGGGAGACTCTTATGGTCGATGTGGATTCTAATCCTGATTTGTGCGGATACAATCACGAATACGTCGCTGAAACAAACGACTCAAACAATTATTCAGTAGGCATTGTTGGAGGGCCTGACATGATAGTCTCTTCTGCCAGCGTGAATTCCACATTCCTTAATGCGGGGGACACTGTTATTCTAAATGTGACAATTCAAAACATCGGACCAATTGAGACCGGCTTAAAAACTCATTACGTCGATTTCGTCCTCGATGATGGCACTTGTCTAGGTTACCGTAACGTTTACAGGAATTTTTTACCTGGTGAAAGCTATAATTTCCCAACTCTTAATTGGGTGTCGAATAGGGCAGGTTTGAGGACAGTATATGCTGTCACAGACAGCTTAAACTCCGATAATTTGTGTGCAAACCACAACTCCAACTATGAATTAAGCGAGGAAAACAATACCTTGGTCGCCGGAGTGATAAACATCTCAGGCTCTGACTTATTCATACAAGACTTGGTTTTATCCTCCTATTCGATTGCGACCGGGGATACACTGCAGATAAACACCACAGTCGAAAACATTGGTCCCGTAAGTACTGGATTAAGAACAATGTATGTTGACTACACCCTAGACGACGGCTACTGTATAGGATACAGTAACGTAAATGTTGACCTTGCTCCTGGTAAAAATTATAATTTCTCAAAAACCTGGAGTGTGAATAAGTTGGGAGTTCACACTCTAACGGCCATAGCAGACACGAAAAACACCTGTTACACACACGATAATGTGCCTGAGATTAACGAGTTAAACAACAATGAGACTTCAGCCTCGTTTAACATTGACGGCCCAGACCTTATATTAATAGACGTGCAGGCTAATCCAACTGACGCTGGTACTGGTGAGAATGTCGTACTATCTGGAAAAGTAAAAAATATTGGGGTAGGGAAGGCATTATCTAGTGTTTACGTGGACTTTTACACTGATTCGGGATTGTGTTTACCTACTAAATATATTGGAAGCAATCTGTTAGCGGGACAAGAGTATCCATTCACACATTCTTGGGCTACTTCAGATCTTGGATCCCATGAAATAAACGCTACAGTCGACAGCAACAACTCGGACAACTCTTGTGCAAGCCACGACTACAATCTCGAATCTAATGAAACAAACAATAATGCATCAATCGGAATTGTGAACATTAATCCACCCGATTTGATTATTGAGGACATAGTTTGGAGTCCTCTGACGCCAAAAACTGGTGATACTCTCAAGATCAATGCGACCGTAAAAAATATCGGGACTGGGACGGCTGGATATACAATATACGCCGACTTCAAACTGAATAGCACATGCCAGGGATCGATTTCCTCAGCTACTGATATTTCCCCGGGTAAAAATCTTAATCTGACTTACACTTACAGTAACGTGAACAAGGTCGGAACCTACACGCTTTATGGCATAACAGACAACGATATTCCTTCTTGTGATTACTATCACGACTATAATCCCGAGTCTGTTGAGATGAACAATAATCTTACTGGTGGAATAATTACCTTCATAGGACCTGATCTGGTTATTGAAGACCTGGAAGTGGACAAAACAAGCCTTACTCTGGGTGACACTCTGAGAATCAATGGTACTGTTCGAAACATAGGTCAAGGTAAGGCTATGGGGCAAATTTATATCACTATTATGCTCAATGATAGTTCAACGTGCATACTCAACCAATACCTTGGTTATCAATTAAACTCGGGTGCAGCTTATACATTCACTAAGGACTGGATTGCTACTACTGCAGGTTCATTCCAGGTCATAGCGAGAACAGACACTGATAATTCAGGGAATCCTTGCAACTCATACGATTATCATGTAGAGGAAAGTGAAGCAAACAATGAGATGTTTGTCGGCCCCATAATCATCACAGGCTCAGGCCCGGATCTCATAATATCTAATGTCACTTCAAGTCCAGACCCCCCTGTTGCAGGGACTAATTACTTAAACATTACTGTCAGCAACATCGGCTTACAAGCCACAGGATTGAAGACTATGTACGCTTCAATGCTGGCACAGGGCTCATCTTGTTACACCCAAAATTTTTATACTAATCTCGATCCAGGTGACAACTACACCCTACTCAATAACTATTATCCCATATCTGCTTCGAGCGCTGGTCAGACACTTATGTTCGATGTTGATTCAGGTCCTAATCTCTGTGGTTATTATTATAACTATGTTTCTGAAGTTGACGAATCAAACAACGAGTATTCAGACGGCGTGGTGGCAGCCCCGGATATGATCGTTTCGTATGCAGGTATGAACACAACCTCTGCTTCACTCGGCGACAAAGTCCAGCTTAACGCAACGATCAGAAATATTGGATTAGCGCAAACTGGAAGCAAAACGATGTACGTTGACTTTCATGCAGACGACGGGGAATGCTTGGGTACGAGTTCGGCTTATTTCAATATTCTTCCCGGAGATTCCTATGTATTTGCCCCATATGTCTGGTCTGTTGACAAGGCAGGTACTTTTGATATAATTGCAGTGACTGACTCCCTAAACTCTGACAACCAGTGTCCAAACCATAATTCTAATACAGAGCAAGATGAGTCAAACAACAATCTGAGTGTAGGTCCCATGAACGTTGCCGGGCCCGATTTAGTCATTGAAAACCTTGTTTTATCTTTGAATTCCTTGGATACTGGAGACACACTTCAGATTAATTCGACGGTACGCAATATAGGGCCTGGTGGAACGGGCCTTGGATACATTTACGTCGACCACATTCTAAGCGACGGTACGTGTATCGGGAATAAGTATCTCTATGTGAATATTGGTCCTGGAGAAACTCAATATTTCCCCTTTAATTGGGATGTGAACAAAATAGGCTCTTTTGTGGTTACTGCGAGCGTTGACAATGAACATCCATTATGCGATTATTATCACGACAATTTCCCCGAGTCGGATGAATTAAATAATAATCTGACTTCGGGTTTGTTTGCCGTTGCAGGCTCTGACTTAATTCTTTTGGACTTGCAGGTGAATCCTTCTGATGCAGGTACTGGGGAGACTATTGTTCTTTCAGGCAAGGTCGAGAATATTGGTTCCGGCAAAACATTGGGGAGTGTTTACGTAAGCTTTATTTCGGATCAGGGACTTTGTATTACTAATCATTATGTTGGGGCTAATCTTTTGGGTGGCCAGCAACTGTCTTTCTCTTATCCTTGGGTTACGTCGGATCTTGGCGTGCACAATATTAATGCCACTGTTGACAGCGTAAACTCTGATAATCCTTGTGCAAGCCATGATTATAATGTTGAGGAGGATGAGAGCAACAATAATGGTACTCTTGGAACTGTTACCATTAATCTCCCAGACCTTATTGTATCTGACATTACGATCAATCCCTTAAACGCCGGTACTGGTCAGACCATACAGATTAATGCGACGGTAAAGAATGTGGGTTCCGGCACTGCAGGGTATAGTATCTACGCCGCCTACATTCTTGAGGATGGAACTTGTCTAACATACAAATCTACAAGTGACGACTTACCTTACGGGCAGGAAAAGGTTTTCACATACGATTGGATTACAAATGATATCGGCTCTCCAACAGTAACTGTTGTTACAGACAATGACATCCCCTCATGTGGATGGTATTTCGACTATAATCCTGAGTCAAACGAGTTTAACAACAATTTGACTTCTGAGCGGTTTAACATTATTCCGCCTGACTTGATCATTGAGGAAGTATCTTGGGGTGGGCCTTCCAATCCAAAAGTTGGGGATACAATGCAATTGAATGTAACGGTAAAAAATATTGGCCAGGGCACGGCGGGCTACACCATCTACGCCGACTTAGTGCTTGACGACGGGTTTTGCATAGCATCCCAGAACACTCTCACAAACATTCTCCCAGGAGAAAGTTATACCTTCCCCCCCTACGACTGGGTTGTATCAAGAGCTGGCTCCCGCACACTCATAGCAGTAACAGACTCTGACATAGCTTCTTGCTCATGGTATCACGACACTAATCCAGAGTCGAATGAATTAAACAACAACAAGAACGCGAACACAATATTTATTGATGGGGCTGACCTTGTCGTAACCAACGTTCAAACCCACCCTGACCCTCCCTCCTCAGGGATGACAAACAACTTTAACGTTACGATAAAAAACATTGGGGGAGTCAGGGCTTCAAACTATCTTTACATGGCTTATAACATCCCAAATACAGTATGCTACCAGATTTATTATGGTGGTGGACTCAATCCAGGCCAGGAGTACAACTACACTTTCTCACGTTATATCCAGCCCGCAAGCTCGGGGGAAACAATAGCAGTTGATATTGACAGGGGGCCAAACTTGTGTAATTACACTAGTAACTATCATAGTGAAGTTGACGAATCCAACAACATTTACGCTGACGGAATAATAACCTAGCTTTTTCTAAGGTCAAGCAATGCTATACTATTCACAATAAATTGGTTTAGCCGAGTCAAGAGAACGAATGTTAGGCCTTCATAGGCTGTGAATCCGATCAAAGTGAAAAGTATCGCACCCCCTCCCTCCGCAAGCCCAAGACCGTTCGGCGTTAATGGAATGAATGCTATTGCAGTGATGAGCGGCCGAAGCAGTATAGCATCAACAAGCTTTAAGTCCACACCTATCGCATGGGCTATCAGATACCATTGGACGCCCACTAAAAACCATATGAACAGTGTATGAGATAGTATGGTGTAAAAATCTTTTCGATCTAATTTTTTCACGGCATCCTGCATGCTCGTCACATATCCTGCAACTCCCTGAAAAATGGGAAGTCTTTGAAGGAGTTTCTGGGGCAATCGTGTGTATAAGACTAGTATGGTTCCTACCACTCCTACAAGTGGGACGAGAAAGACGAGGCTTATGGTCCCTGTCGAAGTCACTCCCCCAATGTATCGGCTAAAATATAACAAGCCTATCAAGCAGCCTACACCCTTTGTGAAAAAGACTACTCCCTGTATTGCAGTTAAAACGCCTATGTTCTCGCTTTTGCTAAAACCGAATTTTTTTGAAAGGGAAATTGCCGTATAATAGTATCCGACTTTTGCGGGTGTCGCATCAGAATAGAGCATTCCTGAAATGTGGGATAGGAACACGTCTTTGAATTTGAGTCCTGGTTTTTTCAAAAGCTTGTATAGTATTCTTGCAGCGACGACCTCGTCAAATACGTTTATAATGAGTGCTGCAATAAAGTAGATTGGATTGATATTTAGGAGAAGGTCTATTATTCTTGCAGGCTGGAGACTGTATGCAAGGTATCCTAAAATGAGAATCCCAAACACTAGTGAGTATCGTTTATTCATAATCCTTTGATGAATTTATTACTTTAAAGACTTAAAATTTAAGGTATGGAAGTTAGGGTTTCCGGCTTGCATGATATTGACGCATGGGATGGGTTTGCACGGGATAATGGTGCAAGCGTCTTTCACTCACATTCCTGGGGTGATGTAATCGAACACACCTTCAATTATAAAAGAATTTATCTTCTAGCAGAAGAAGAGAGTAAGGTTGAAGGCATTCTGCCATTATTTTATCTCAAGAAAATATTCACCCCGAAAAGGCTCGTCTCGCTCCCGGTAAGTGACCTTGGAGGGCCTGTCGGCACGCCAAATGCTGTTAGCGAGCTTATTGAGAGTGCCCAACAGCTTATGGTTGATTTATCCTGTGAATTCATTGAGCTTAAGGGACCTATCATAGAGAAAGACTATTTTGTCGGGGAGAAGTACTCTACTTTCCTTCTGGATGTTCCCGACTCCGAGGACGATCTTTTAAAGGTTATCGGGAAGAAGAATCGTAATCTAGTTCGGAAGGCCATTAAAAATGGCGTTAAAATAGAGCAATGTACAGACCTTTCTGATGTTGCTTTTTTTTGGGATGTTTACGCTGAAACCATGAAACAGTTGGGCACTCCCCCTTACCCTAAATCCTTCTATGAGAACATTTTAAAGTTCATGGTAAAGGGGGGTCGCGCGTCAATACTTCTCGCAAAAAAGGAGGATGTCGTTCTTGGTGGGGCAATCTTCCTTCGCTTTGGAGAAACCATGTATTACCTTGCCGGAGTAACCCCTCATCGAAACCAGAATCTCTCACCCAACAATCTTCTCGTTTACACGGGACTGAAAATCGCGCAAAAATCAGGCTTAAAGACTTTCGATTTCGGAAGGACTCGGAGGGAAGGAGTATTCAACTTCAAGAAATCCTGGGGTGGAACACCAAAGGAATTACCCTACTACTACAAGGCTTTGAATCCCGATAAAAAAGTCTCAAGCTCGAAAATCACAAGCTTGGCCCCATTATGGCGTAAGCTGATACCTCTCCCCGCCTCAAAAATCCTAGGCCCACCATTAAGAGCACACTTCGGATTCTAGCAGACAAGCTCGTAAAGCCATATTTTTCCGTCGAATTCAGAGGGCATGGGAACCCTTCGGAAGCAAGCGCTTTCCTCGAACTTCTCAAGTTCTGCCCCGTCTAAACCGTGGTTGTCAAACTTGGGGAAACGGCCCATTCGCTCGATAGAAAACCATCCCCGAATCTTCATTCTATCCGAAATGTAGATGTGGGTTGATTTCCACTTGTGCATGAGCATTACAGCTTCACTTGCGTCTGGCGTGAAATAGATTGTGATTACGTCCGCGTAAATCCTGGAAATTGGGACAGTAACACGCAGTTCTGCTCCAGTGGTAATAAGCCTGAGCGATCCTGCAGACACTACTTCACCGGCAGGGTAGTCGGTTATAATGTTTGCGTCTTCTGGCAGGTTATCCCTCATCCAGAGTGAGCCAGTGTATTCATAAGATGCGTTTACGTCGGGGAAAAGGCTCCGAAGCGCCCAGTTTTTCGCGTCAAGGTTTAAGTCTAGCCTTTTCCTGCTCTTATCCCAAAACCCAAGTTTCACGGCGTTTTCATAAAAAGCACCTTCCTGTTCTATCTCAAGCTCATGGATTTTCTCGTCGAGCGAGTAGAGAATCGGGTCATCCTCCCCGAAACCGTAAAGGATTGTTGAATACACCAGTGGTGACAGAACAATGATGGACAATACTGGGAACACGAATTTCCCTATACTGCCCTTAAGCTTTACCGCAATCTTCCCGCTTACAAAACATAATACTGCCATGATCACTACCGCGGAAGCGATGGCGAAGGGCTGGGCGATATAATCGAAGAATCTTGTACCGTAAATCGGTGAGAACACGAAGAGCATCATCGGATTCTTATCGATGATTGGTTTGAAAAGTAGTGGTGCTATCTGCCTGCTTCTTATGGCTGCGAATGGCACGAAACACCACGAGAATATGAGAACTAGTGCCTCTTGCCTATTGATTAGTATGGATGGAATCTTTACTTTTTCTCCCAGACCAAGTTTTCTCCCCAGGTTTACCAGGAAGAATCCTACCACTAAAGTGCCAAAAAGTATTCCCGACAAGACTCCCAGATAGATTATGTGGGGTCCGCCCGTATCTATGTAGCGCGTCCAGGGAATCGGACTCTCACCCTCGCTTACGATCAGATTCATAATGTTTTTGTTTATCGTGTCAAACCACCAGGGGCTTGAGAAAAGAAGGCTTACCGCAACCACTATGAAGAGCACTCTAATGTTTCGCAGGTCAAGCCTTACTATCGTGAGTAAAAGCAGGTAGAATCCGGCTACTAGGAACACTACTCCGCTCGTCAAGTGGTGGTTTAGAAATATTGTTGCCCCGCAGAGTCCTGCTAGAAGGGCGTGATTTTTTTCCTGGGTTTTCGACGCCAAGTAGACTAGGTATAGGAATATCGGAGCCTGGAGGTGTCCGAACATCTCGGGGATGGGAATCCCTGAAAGCGCCATATACCTCGAACTGAACATCGAAAGATACCCCGCTAAAACCCCCGTCCAAGGGTTTCCAGTCAGCCTGTAAGTGAAGTAGAAGATACCGAAAACAGTCAAGCTTCCGATAAGGGGTGCTATTTTGTTGGCGAAGAATATGAACCCAACCGGGGACACAATCTTGTATAAAATCGCGTAGGTTATGAGAGAGATAGGCGGGTAAACATAAGGGATACCCCCGAAAAACAAGTCTTGCACAGGCAAGTGATACTTTATCCTAATAGTCTCAATAACTGTCAGAAAACTCCAGACGTCACCCCAATCAATCACCGTTCCCTCAGGCACGTTCGTCTCCACGATATGGAGTTTAATCATGTATGAGAGTAGGAATATCAGTCCCAGCAATATGAGAGCGTACTTAATGTTATGCCCTCCACCACAAGCCTTCTTAGGGCTTTTTTCTGGTTTTTTCATCGGAACTTTTTTAGACTTTGATTTTTTCATTGCCTTATTTATATCTCCTTTACACTATTTATTTCATGGAATTGGCAAAATACCTTGAAGAGAAGCAACTCCTATACATTTTCGCGTTCATCTTTATATTTTACATCATTCTCGGAAACTCGATGATACTCCGGGCACACCTGTACCTTGCATTGATTCTGGCGGGAGGAGTCTCATATTATCTTGTGAAAAAGGCTCGCGAGAAAAAGTTTTTCGACTAGCAAATTAGTTCGTAAATCCTGATTTCATCCTTGTTGTAGACTCTTTTAAAGCAGCCGCTGTTTATGAATTTCTCCTCATTAGTGTCCTTCATCCCCGACCCGATACTATACTTTGGAAACCGTGCATGGCTTGTTATCGGAAGCCAGCCACGCTCAAGTATTCGCTCGCTTATGTAGACGTGGGTCGCATTACGTTTTTTCATAAGCTTTACTGCTTCATCAACTTCATCCGTGTAATAGACTACGAGGATGTCGGAGTAAACGCCAACAACATCAACTGTAACCCTAAGTTCCGCCCCACCCGCAATTTTTCTTAACGCGCCTGCAGAGATCACTTCCCCGCTCGGATAATCGGCGATGATGTTTGCGTTCTGGGCTAAGTTCTCTCGCATCCAAAGTGAGGCCTCATACTCTTCAACATCTCTCACGTCCGGTTCCATCCTCCATAAAGCCCAATTCGAGATGTCTAAGTAAGGATCTCCCAGTCCAGATGAGATAACGGCTGAATCAACCGCCTCAGTTAGCGGATTAGATAATCCAAAACCGAATGTTAATGTTGGGTAGACCAGCAAAACCCCACAAGATATCGCAAAAATCTTGGTGGCAGACTTGCCCAGGGAAACCTTTGAAGCAATCCAGTAGAACGCTGCCCCAAGAAACATGGCATTCATCACTGCGAATCCTTGTGCCATATAGTCAAAGTAGCGTTCACCGTAGATGGGTGCTAAAACCAATAGGAGGTTAGGGTGTTTTTCAACTAAATCACTGAAAAGGATTCTCACTATATGCCTTGATTGAGTGGCAAGCAGTGTGAATCCAGCCCAAGCAAGTATCAGAATCTCGCCTTCACCCCTCTTTAAAAACACCTTGAGTAAAATGAAGATCACGGCTAAACACCCGAAATAAAAAGTGAAGGGAGACAACATTGAAATATAATCCCTAAACGGCGGTATAGCATACTCTTGCTCTCGCACCACAAGATTCATGATGTTTTTACTCACAGTGTCAAACCACCATGGACTGGAAAATAAAAAGCTCACTGCCAAAACAATCACTAGAAGGCGGATGAATTTCAAATCAAACCTTATGAATGTCAACAATACGAAGTATACTATCGCAGTCAAAAAGAGTATCGCAGAAGTAAGATGATGGTTGAGAAAAAGGGTTGCACCACACAAGCCTGCTAAGAGAGCGTGGTTTCTCTTACCGGACCTTGCCGCATTGAAAAGAAGATACATGAATATCGGGGCTTGGAGGTGTCCGAACATTTCAGGTATGGGAATGCTTGAAAGCGCCAGATATCTCGGGGAAAACAAGCTCAGGTAGGCTGCGAGGACACCCACCCACCGGTTTTTTGTTATGGAGTAGGCTAGAAAGTATATTCCGAACACGGTCAAGCTTCCGATGATGGGTGCGAGGGTATTTGATATGAAAACGTATGAAACCGGCAGAATCATGTATATTAGTGCGTAAGTGATAAGAGAGATCGGTGGGTAAACGTATGGGATTCCTCCGAAAAACAAGTCTTGCACTGGCAAGTGTTTACTGGCCTTAATGAGTTCCACTACTGTCAGAAAACTCCAGTTATCACCCCAGTCTATCATCATATTGTCTGGAACTTGCGTTAACACCATGTTATAACGCAGGGCGACAGACAGTATGAACACACCGATAAGGGCTAAAACGTCTTTTCTCATAACCTACTCCCTCACTCTTCTCAGAGTGGAAATCTGGTCTGAGAGGAATCCAAAAAAGAATATCAGAATACTTGTCGTAATTAAAAATACTGAGGAATCGAATATGTCAAAGGAGGTTGCAAGCCCGTAGGAAAGATCAATCAGACCTAAAATCCCAAGGACGAGGCTTATCGGGAGAAAAACCTTGAGCGGAGTGAAGAGCATGGTCGTTCGGATGATAAGTATTATGAAGCGTGTGAAATCTGCCATTGGATCAATCTTGCTTTTCCCAACCCTTTTTTCAACTTCGATTGGCACATACTTCATGTTGAATCCAGATTTCACGCAAATGACCGTAATCGTTGTAGTAAAGGAGAAGGCATTGGGAAGATAATCAAGGTATTTCATAAGAAGGCTCCTTCTGATAACCCTGAATCCAGAGTTCAAGTCGAGTATATCAGATTCAGACAGATAAGTCGCAAGAGCCCTCAAAATCCTCTTTGCAACCTTACGAGAAAAGGTAGCCCCCTTATCAGACAGTCTCGCCCCGACAATCATGTCGTATTTTCCAGCGCCTTCCACAAGCTTTAAAATATCCTCAGGTCTGTGCTGGCCGTCACCGTCGATAGTCACGATAAACCTCCCTGAGGCAGCCCTGATCCCTGTTTTCAAAGCCGCTCCATAACCCTTGTTGTAAGGGTGGGTTATGATGTTTAATCCAGACTTCGCAGCCTCCCGGCTGCTGTTATCCGAACTTCCGTCGTCTACTACTATTATTTCGGCGTCTAGCTTTGATGTTTCGAGGAATTTTTTCAAGTCCTTGAGGAATCTAGCTATAACACCCTCCTCGTTGTATACTGGAACAATAATTGAGTATTTGACTGTCATTTCAGGATTATTATTTAACTGTTGGAATAAAAAAATAATTTCAGGATGAAAAAGTGGGTGTTAAGATATCTTTACTGGAATTCTCTATTGAATCTGGGAAAACATGATTAGAGAAACCAGCATTTCAGACGTGGATGCTGTGGCGGAATTGCATCATAAATCCATTGATAACTCATTTCTGACTCTTTTAGGTGTGGATTTTCTCAAAGTCCTTCATGAGGGGTTTGTTGAATCTGATTTAGCCCAAACTTTCGTTTACTGTGAAGATGGGATTGTGCGGGGGCTCATATGCGGTACAAATCATCCAAAGGGTTTTTTAAAAAAAATATTTTTTCTCAAGCTCGCAAGGTTTACTAAAATTATCATCCCCAAGTTACTAACAAACCCGAAGATTCTTTTTTCGTGTTTTGAGACGCTTTTTTATTCTAAAAAGACTCAGATACGCGAGGACGCTGAACTCCTCGTAATCGTTGTTGACAAAGATGTGAGGGGAGAAGGCATTGGATCAAAACTTTTAACCCATCTTCTAGACGAATTTTCCCGTAAAAATGCAAGGAAAGTTAAGGTTATTGTGGATGAATCAAACACTTATGCAAACCAGTTTTACGGGAAAATGGGCTTTAATATCGAAAAGTCTGTAAAACTTTACGGGAAAAAAATCGACGTCTACTCAAGAAGCCTAACATGACCCGAAAGAAAAAGAGAAAAAGGAAGATTCCTATCGACCTACTTTTCGGCCTGCTCCTATTCTCCCTCTTCCTCCCACGGTTTGTAAACATCATATGGACTGACGACTACCAAAACGATGAGGGAATACACGCGCTCACATCCCTTCTAATACTTCAAGGAGAGAAAATCTATGATGATGTAAGATACGTTTACCCCCCTTTCATGCCCTTTATCGGAGCCTACTACATGAGCATTGTGGGCGTTAGCCTTGTGAACTTGCGCTTTTTAGCAATCCTTTCAAGTGCGCTAACCCCTATCTTCCTGTTCTTCATCATCCGGGAGACATTAGGTTCCGGTTGGAGGACTCATCTCGCAGCCCTTCTTACAACAATTCCCCTTGCAGTCATACCCCTTATGAACTCTTTTTCAAGAGTCTTTTACATAGAACCCTTCGTCACCTTCCTCTCCTGCGTTTGCATTTACGCTGCAATCCGTTCGAAAAATAACATGTATTTCTCACTTCTTTCAGGGGCGGTGGGCTCGGTCGCCATGCTCTTGAAATTTTGGGCGATTCCAACAATCCTAGCATCATTTCTCTATATTATTTGGACTGACAGGAAAGTCCTGAAATACTACATCCTGGGATTCACTTTAGTCATGCTGCCTTATTTCATACAACTCGCATCTTCCGAGCAAGCCCTTCAAAACCTGCTCTTTCAGGCGGGCCGGGGTAGGTGGACTTGGCTTCAAAAAACCAAGCCGTTATGGGGGTTTTGGAAGACCCTCCCCTACATCTCTTTCGCTTCAATGCCCTTCCTATTTTTTAGGAAGAATCGTATGATTTTTTTATGGACTTTCTCGACTTTCCTTTTCTTCTACACTATTATGCCGGATGGCATAAGCCACCACACCTACTTCATGGTGCCAGTCTTCGGCTTGTCTGCTGGAGTTTTGGCTGCGGGATTTAAGTGGAAAAACCCTCTGTTATGGGTAGTTGTGGTTTTAATCATATTTTCCTTCTGGAATGAGAAAAACTTTGAAGACATTAAAGCTAAGATGGGGCCTCGTGAACTCAAGCTTTCAAAAGTGGCTGGATACGTAGCCAATAATACTGGGGAAGACGACATCATCCTCTCAGACTACGCGATGATACCCTTTATCGCAAACAGAAAGCAGGCGGGCAATCTCGTAGACATAAGCGAAGCCACGATAATGTACGACAGTGTAACTGCTGACGGATTAATAGAGCTTAGCGAAAATGAAAGACCAGTCTACATAGTCATAGAATCCCGATTTACCAACAAGAAACTTGCCCCCTTCCTAGCATACGTAAACCAAACTTACGCGCAAGAAATACCTCCAGGATTCAAAAGTGAGCCCTTCGAAGTCTACCGCCGGAAAAACACTACTTAATCCCCTTTCCTAAAGGTTACGTAAATCACGGCAATAGAGAATAAAATAAGGGCGTAAGGAATTAATTTCACTGCCCAAGACTCTCCCAGCTTAGTCTTATCATCATCGGCAACAACCTTCCTCGCCTGCTGCTCAGACACGCCCCCTCCAATCGACACAAGCCCCGGTTTAGACGGGTAAACCATGAAGTGTTCACCATCATCCTCATACTCGATGGAAACGAAAGTAAGATAACTGCTTTGAGGCAAGGCTCCGAAAGGAGAAACCTCAAAACCAATAGTCTGCTCGTCTTTACCATTGATTGTAACCTCTATCTCGTTTGTTTCGGATTTGATTTCTCGGGGCAGGTAAAGCTTTACTTTAAGGTTGTGTGATTTCTCGTCTATGTTTCTCACGTTTAATGGTAGTGTTACCTTACTTCCGTCTTCAACTGATACATCCTTCATTGTAGCGGTTATTAGAGGGTATGAACTGTTTTTGTATCTTATGACTCCTGGCGTGACGGATGAGAAGGGGTAGTTGTTTAGGTCGGTGTAGTCTGTGACTACGACTGCTGGATAGATTCCGGGTAGCAGTCCTTCAGGTATTGTCACGTCAAAGCTTATGTTGACTGGGCTGTTAATCGGAAGGGTCCCGACCACAAAAGTCTCTGACGTGAATTCATCATCCAATATTAAAATTACTCTAACATTTTCAGCGGCTTCATCTCCCATATTCACTAGCTGGGAATCTACTTTCACTGTGCCGCTTTCTTCGACTTTAACGTCGATTGGTTTTAGCATAATCCTTATCACTCCCGCCGAAGCTAGAGTTGATGCTAAACATAAAATGACTAGTATTGCAATGGTTTTCCTATTTTTCATATCAAAAAAATTGTATTATTTATTAATAAACGAATAAAGTATCAAATGAATCCTCGATTCCGTGGGGGTCAGACTTCACTTGAGTTTACAATCATCTATGCTGTCGTTGTTTTCGTGATAATCATCGGGGCGTTGGCTGTGTGGAAGATGGGGGTATTAAAGCCTAATCTTCAAAGCCAAAATACTGCGATTGAGGTCATCGGCTTCTCCCAGATTCGCCCAACGGATGCTTTCGCATCATCGATTTCAGATGAGATTAGGATGAGATTGGTAAATGAGGGTGGTTATTCAATTACAATACCCTCTGGAGGATTAAATATTACGGTTAGGCAATCTCAGTGTACGTTATATCCGACTTCGGACGTCTTAATCGATCCTGGAAGCAACTTTACTGCCGTAGTATACTGTGAAGAGCTTCAAAATTTTAATGACGGTGATATAATAAAAGCATTAACTACAATAAATTATACAAACACTGTAAGTGGAACGCAGTACCCTCAGAGTAAGGGGGTGGTATACCTGCTTGTGGGGCCCGTCACTTAAGTGGATTTTAATATGAGATCAGCAATCCGTAAAGGGAAAAAAGGTTATGTTCTCACTTGGGATGCAGTAATAGCACTCGTTTTTGTTTTGATGATTCTCGCAGGTTTTTTAAGCATACCGTATTTTCGGAGTTTAAGTGCAGGTGATGTTGGTTTCGAGCGGGTTCATTATGTGGTGGAGGATGTGTCTGACATTCTCGACAAGGCAGGTCCAGTAAATGAGCTTGGTATTGAGATTTCAAAGGGTAATTTTTCGAATAATACTGAGCTTGCTGCTGGTGAGATTAAGGGTGCTTCACAGATTGCTAAAGAGTTTTTAGATCCACTTGTCCCTCGACATATGGGTTATGCGTTGGTTGTCGGGGATCAGATTGTCTATTCCACTGATCTGGATGGCTCTGTTACGGACAGGCCTAAGCGGGAAGTTGCCCGGGAGGAGACGCGTGCTGTTAGGATGGCTTCTGGCTTGAAGGAAAACGAGTCTGTTGGAGGATGGGTTGCAAGGGCAATGCTTTTATACAACAAGACCGGGGAGATTCGGACCTTAAACTATGAGGGTGTCAACCGCACCGAATTCTTGTTGGAGTACCCTGAAGGGGGTCCGCACGAGGAATTAGCGTATCTTATCGCTCCATTAGTTGCAAACTTTTATGACGCGAAGATGAATCTGACCTGGAGCTTGTCTGAAGGATACATATTCTGTTAAACATATTTAAGCTTGTAATGCCCTTATATATGCATGAGTAATAAGAGGGATAAGTTAACTCGCAACATTTTAATCGATAGTTTAAGTGAAGATCACGTTCGCGTCATAGAATCTCTTTCTAAACCCAGATATGATGAAGACATAGCTGAAGAGCTCAAAATCAAGGCTACTATAGTTCGTACAATGCTAAACGACCTTCATTCAGCGTCACTTGTAGATTATGACCGGTCCAAGAACAAGAAGACTGGGTGGTACACTTACGTTTGGAATAGGAGAGACGACAAGGTGGATGAATACATACACAATTACTTGCAGGCTGAGTTGGTAAAGCTTACTTCCGAGCTTGAGAATGAGAAGCAGGGGATAAAGTTCAGTTGCCGGTGTGCAATACTGCCTTTTGAAAATGCGTTGGAATCAGATTTCATTTGCAATGAGTGCGGGGATCAGCTGCTTGCACACGATAATTCAGAGAAAATTGATGAGCTGGTCGGTAATATCTCGACTTTAAACAGCCTTCTTGCACAGTCTCCCAAAAAAGATGAGTAGCCCGATAACCCGGGAAAAGGCATTAATTCTACTCAATAATTCTGGTTGTATGCCCGAGGTTATCAAACACTGTGAAGCGGTTTCTAACTACGCAGTTAGCTTAGCCCGTAAAATCCGGGATCGGGGACACAAAGTGGATGTCGAATTCATTGAAGTCGCGGCATTACTCCACGACGTCGGCCGCTCCAAAACGCACGGGATCGATCACGGGTTAGCCGGTGCTAAAATATTGTCGGATCATCCCGGCTTTGCACGAGTCTGTGAACGCCACATTGGAGCAGGCTTGACGAAAGAGGAGGCTGAAGAGCTCGGCCTTCCAAAGAAAGACTTTCTACCTGAAACCATTGAGGAAAAAATCATCGCCCACGCAGACAATATGGTGCGTGGCAGCGAAGCCGTCTCGCTTAAGGAGACAACCGAATTCTTTGAAAAACGCTTAGGGAAAAACCATCCCGGAGTCGAGCGCGTGAAAAAGCTCTCAGACGAGATAAAAATCCTCATTAGTGAGTGATTATATGACGGCTGAAGACCTTCAAGGACAGTGAAGATGGTTTTTTATTTTTTTCTTCGTATTTTTATTGGTTTTACCTTAATTTATTCTCTACAAAATGGACTTAGATGATATTATCGCAGAGATTGGTGAAGTATGCGAGGAGGGCTCCCTTCCTCGTAGGGTGAGGGAGGCTTTAGCCAAGGTTGCAGATGATTTAAAGCTTACTGGTCAGGATAGTGCAGTGCAAGTTACTTCCGCGATTTACGAGCTTGAGGCGATTGCAAACGACGTTAACATTTCCGTGCACGCTAAAACAATCCTCTGGGACATTATCAGCACACTTGAGAGTTTGAAGACCTCGTAATGGACGAAAACATTTTAATGCGAAACGTCGAGGAAGTCGTAACTGAAGAGGAATTCTCTAAAATCATTGCGAAAGAGAAAAAACCCTCAGTATACTGTGGATTTGAAGTGTCAGGCTCAGTACACCTCGGACACTTAGTCGCAGTCTCTAAGATGATTGACTTTGCCGACCAAGGATTCAAAGTAAAGGTTTTGTTTGCAGACGTCCACACCAAGCTAAACAGAAAGGATGTAAATATTGAGGAAATGGTTGCCTACTGGCAGAAGGTTTTTACATCCTACGGACTAACAAAAGCCGAATACATTAAGGGATCCGACTTCCAGTTCAACGAAGAATACGTCCGCGACGTCCTAGAAATCGGTTTGAAGACAACCTTAAACCGCGCAATAAGGAGCATGCAGGAGGTTGCACGCGATATCGAGCATGCACACGTCTCCCAGATGATCTACCCCCTCATGCAGATTGCAGACATCAAAGCTCTTTCCGTGGATGTCGCATACGGCGGGATTGAGCAGAGGAAAATTCACATGCTCGCCCGTGAAATCCTACCCCAAATAGGATATAAAAAACCGGTTTTCGTGCACACTCCACTCATAACTTCTCTGAAGGGTCCTGAAGTGAAGATGAGCTCCTCTATTCCAGACTCATTGATCGCGGTAGAGGATTCTATTGAAGAGATTAAATCGAAGGTAAATGGTGCGTTTTGTCCGAAGGAACTTACTGGTAATCCCATACTCGGGGTAGCCAAACTTGTTTTATTCCCCAAGCTGGGTCGCATTGATGTTAACCGACCCGAAAAGTTTGGCGGGAATTTGTCTTATAAATCATATGCTGAACTTGAGGGTGACTATCTTTCAAACAATCTCCATCCCGCGGATTTAAAGGTCGCAGTTTCGGAAGGCATCTCAACAATTCTAGAACCAGTTAGGAGTGCAGTGTCTGGTTAATAATTCTTATAATACCTCTCAACTAGTTTTTATGGTGTGGGTCATGCCCTTGAAAGTTTGAGGTAAATCCCCCACCCAATTAGAATAGCAGCTATTGAAACCCCGATTGTCGCCACCTGCCACAATATTTCAGGCTGAATTGCGCTGTACCTCGCCTCGTTTACGAAAGCTTCCACTGCAAGAGCGATAACAATCACTGATAAAATCCGGGTTACGAAGTCGCGAGCCCTGTGCTGAACGTCCATAACCCGCTCTTCCGCAATCTCCTCCCTCAGAATCGACCGGCCCAAGTCTATTACAGCATATCCTATAGCAGTGGCTCCGATTGCCCCAATGATGACTGTGATAAGATCACCTTCCGCAACAAGCGGGAAAAATTGGCATGAGAATCCAAGATTGTTGAGCATTTGCTCCCATGATTCAACAAGCAGAAATAAACCATAAACCACAAGTGTCACGCCAATAGAAAATAAGAGGACGACAATTAGGACTGAGAACCTTACGGAGATGTAGTCGAAGCTTACCATGACCTTGTTCAGTAATCTGATTTCCGGGTCTTCGCTTCTGTCTTCCATATTACCTATAAACTCTTTTTTCTTAAAAAGTTAAAAATGCGTTTTATTACAAACACGCAAGGATACTGCGGGCTTTAGCCCGCAGAGGAATTGCGTAGCGTAGTTCCATTTTCCTTGTTTTTCCCTCCTTTCTTGTTTTGAGTGTAATTTCTTTACCGAAACGACGCGCCCCCAGAGGGGGCGCTTTGGGCACCGTTTCGGAGGTTTTTTATGGATTTGTTTAGCGTGAGCCATGGATTCGGGCAGGTGAGTTTTCATGTCGTGTTTTGCCCGAAGTATCGTTACAAGATTTTGTCCGGCGAGGTTAAGAGTGTTTGTGAGCGGGTTTTCCGGGAGGTCGCCCGCAAATACGATTTTGTGATTCACGAAGTGTAGGTGATGAGTGATCACGTGCACTTGTTCGTGGGCTTCCACCCGAATGTGTGTATCTCTCGTGTCGTGCAGTTGTTTAAGGGCGTTTCAGCCAGGATGCTGTTTCAGACGTTCCCGCATCTTCGCCGGATTTTCCGGCGCGGCCACTTATGGAGCCGCGGCAAATTCTACCGAAGCGTCGGAAACGTGACCGCCGACACAATTAAACACTACATCGCCCACTCGCAAGGCGATTGGAGTCGCATCCTCCGCTGCGCAGAGGAAGTTCAACCTCCACAACAAACCAGTCTAAAACACTGGCTTGCTTGAATGCAAAGATACCGCCGCCTTCAGGCGGCGGTCATTCATTTGTTAAACAATGTTCGGTTGCATTTTCTTTTTATACGAAAATAACCCATATTATTACCCAGTGCCAGGGTGGTTGGGAACAGAAGCCATGCTTTTTCTGGGTGGAAAATAAAATGAAGGCTGTAACACTTGCGGGAGGATTCGGAACAAGGCTTAAGCCCATAACCTATACGCGTCCTAAACCCATGATACAGGTGGTTGGGAAGCCAGTTATAGAATACATCGTAGAGTATCTGCATTCATATGGTCTGTCAGAAATAATTTTAACTTCAAATTATTTGAAAAACCATATTATAAACCATTTAGGATACGGGGAACAATTTGGCGTAAATATCATCTATCCTGAAGAAGAGAACCCCCTTGGTACTGCCGGATCCGTTAAAAACGTTGAACAAATCCTGGATGAGACTTTCCTCGTCATTCAAGGCGACAACATCACAGACTATGACCTGACCAAGCTCATAAAGTTTCATAAAGAAAGCGGAGGGCTTGCCACTATTGCAGTATGTCCCGTCCCTGACCCTGAACACTATGGCGTAGTAGTAGTAGACCCGGATTTTGGAGTAAATAGTTTCCAGGAAAAACCAGGTCCGAGTGAATGCAAGAGCAACTTGATTAATACTGGGGTATACGTTCTTGAACCAGAGGTTTTAGATATTATTCCTGATAAAACTAAATTCGATTTCTCCAGGGACTTGTTCCCGATTTTATGCGGTAGGGGGCAGTTGTATGCTTGGCCTGCGCAAGGATTTTGGACTGATGTCGGCCAGCTTTCAGGGTTGAACCAGGCTAAGGAATACTTGATTGGAAATGTTAGTCCGAAGATATCTGATTCAGCCACGGTTTTGGGGGAATTAGGAGAACAAGTTTTTATCGGGGAAAACGTTTATGTCGGAAAAGGTGCTGTAATTCAGGGGCCTAGTGTCATAAACGATAACTCAATTATTGAGGATAACTGCTTGATCGGCCCGAAAACGTGTATTGGATCGAATCTAGTCGTAAAAGAGGGGGCAAGAATTATTGGTTCTGAATTATTCAGTGATACTCGCATTGGCAGGGGGAATACTGTGGAAAACGCATGGATTAGTGAAAACTGTCATATAGGGTCCAACTCCCACATACGGGAAAACTCTATCTTGGGAGCGAATTGTATCCTCGGTTTGAGCGTTCAGGTTGAGGCGGGATCCCGAATTTGGCCGAATATGGATGTGTGCAGGGGCTCTAATGTTTCCGGAGACATTAGGACTTTCTGGCAGACTAGCGAGGCGAAATACAATCCTAAGTGGAGTCTCCGAGATTTATCTCGTGATGAAGCCTTCTACTTTAACAAGCGTGAGGAAAACAGGATAAGTCACACAGGTTATTATGCAAAAAACTTGTTCGAATTCAATGAAATAGTGACTAAAGTGGATTTGAATTCAATCCTATACCATTTCCGGGAGGATAAAAACGACTTCAGTGAGTGGGCGAGGAGAATAATCTGCGATCCAGTGCTTTCACAATCATTTGATCGGATTAAAATATGTAATCAAGCAAATTTCACAGAAGACATTCGAAAGGGGCTTCACACAGAAACATTTAAAAGAATCAACCACTTAAAGACTGGAAAAAGGACTACTTAATTTGAGTGAAAGCTCATCGAAACTAACCCTCACCTGGTTTTTCGAGTCACGTTCCCTGATTGTAACTGTTTCGTCTTTAAGGCTGTCATAATCTATTGTAACACAATAAGGCACTCCAATCTCGTCAGCCCTCGCATACCTTCTCCCGATACTTCCAGAAGAGTCGAATAGGACGAATAAACCCTGACTCTTAAGCTTTAATTGAATCTCCCTTGCTTTATCCAGTAAACCATCCTTTGAAACAAGCGGGAAGACAGAGCAAATGTATGGTGCTACTTGCCGGGGGAATGTGAAGTATGTCCTTTTATCCTCTACTTTAAGGCAGGATTCTAGCATGCAGTAGAAGGGGCGGTCTATTCCGTATGCGACTTCGATTACGTGGGGGATGAACTTCCTGCCTTCAATGTTAACTGACAAGTCCTCGCCCGAAATCTTCGAGTGGGCGGAAAGGTCGTAATCAGTCCTATCAGCAATACCCACAAGCTCTATCGTACCGTAGCTTTCACTTTCAAACTCAACATCCCACGTGTCGCTTGAGTAGAAGGATCGTTCGTCATCATGGTGTTGTCTAAGCCTAAGTTTGCCAGGATTTAGTCCAATTTTTTTGAAAAACTGGACTGCCCGACCCGAATGATATGCGATGACCTTGTCTTTTATCACGCCTTTTTTATGGGCTTCCTTCAAAGTGAGGTCGTGTTCCCTGTCCTTTTTATCCGTTATTTGAATTTTGATTCTCTCGACTTCACTGAATTTCGGGGCGGTTTTATCCTCTGGATCCATGAAAAACTGTATTTCAGCCTGATTGAATTCCCGAAGCCTTACTAAGCCTTGCCTCGGGGAAATCTCGTTTCTAAAGGAATGGCCAATCTGCAATACTCCGAAAGGGAGTTTCTTCCTAGCAACCTCCCAAAGCCTTCTAAAGGCTATGTAAGTGGTCTGGGCCGTTTCAGGCCTAAGATACGCAGTTGTCTTGTATTTTCCCGGTCCGATGAACGTCTGAAACATCATGTTGTAGTCGTAAAGCTTTCCCAAAGAACCCTTGCATTTAGGACAGACAATTCCCTTTTCCTCAACAATATCCTTTAAATCAGAAATCTTAGCCCCATAAGCTTGCTCTCCAGCATCGATAAAAAGCTGCTCGATTTTGTATGGTTCGCCGCATTTTTCGCATTCTGCCATAACGTCGGTAAATGATGTAACATGGCCTGAAGCAACCCAAACATCCTCAGGCGACAAAGTCGGACACTCGACTTCAAGACAATCCTCGCCGATTACGTAATGCCTTCTTAAAGCGTCCTCAATGTTTTTCTTAATCCTTGACCCTACCGGCCCGTAATCATAGAATCCCGCAACACCCCCATACAATTCAAAGGAAGGGTAAATGATACCCCTCCTCTTAGAGATGTCTAAAATTGTATCCAGCATCTTCTAAAGCACATCCTCCTCAATGTCCTCGCTTACAGGAGGGCTGATACTGCCTTCAGTAGTCGGTTCCTTGCCCACTAAATCTCTTTCCTCAGTGATAATACCCTTGAACTTTTCCTCTGCAAGCTTCTCAGCCTCCACCTCTTTTTTAACCTCCCACTTCTTCTTCTCCATATCATCCCGCTTTTTCCGCTCATCCTCTGCGACTCTGGCTGCTGTTTCAACCGCCTTCTCCTTCTTCCGATAATTCAAGAATAATATCACAACCACTACCACGACTACTAAAATTGAAAGCATTATTGTCCTCTGCTTTGATTTCTCCTTGTTAAATTCGCTTGTAGCCTTTTCTAATATCTCCTTCGACTCTTCAATTCCAATTGAATAACCTATCTCATTATAAATCCTATTAGCTTCCTGGGCAGCGTTCATAGAAACCTCAAAGTTACCTGCATTAAACTGTTCGTAGGCTAAGTTAAATTGTTTTGAAGCCTCCTCCTTTAAAACAAGGTTTGCATTAATCTGGCCTAACAGTTCGTCGGCAGAGAGGGACTTGTTAGACCCAATTAAAGTCGAATAAATCGTTTTAGCTCTTGTTGCGTGGATTAATGCATTGTCGAAATCAGCCTTAGATAAGAATTCCGAAGCTTTTGTCAGGTTTCCATCACCAGTAAACTCTCTCAAAGTCCTATCAATGATGTTTTTTATTAACGCGTCGCTTGTTGAAACACAAACGTAATCCTGAAGGTCCTCACAAAGTGCCTTAGATTTTTGGGCGTAACTGAGGGCTTCGTCAAAAAATTGGTCACGGTAATATTCTATTGCTTGAGCGAAAAATTGGTCTGCTTGAGTTTTCATCCTGTCGTCCCTCCAAGCATCTCGTATTTCTAGATATAGTCTGTCGCAGTCACCAAGAAAATTATAATAATATTGTTTCATGGTTTTGTCGGAGTCGGGGGTCTCGTAATATAATTCTTCATATAGTTTCCGCGCCTCCCATATGGTGAAAGTTGCATTTGAATACAACTCCCTTATGAAAGAGTCTTTAGCTTGTTTGTAAAGCCTGTCAGCGTTATTCTTCCTTGTTTGAACCGTCTTGTAAACATAATCGTTGATCAATTGTAGAAGATCATTAGCTCTTGTTAATCCCGGGCTAAAATCTACAGTCTGGTAGAGGATTTTGCATTTTGTTGCATAAAATTCCGCCCCTGAAATATTACCTTCATTATAAAGATTCATTGAAGTGTCACAAGCGGATTGCGCATTTCTAATAACACCCTCTATTTCCTCCTCAATTTTCTCAATTAGAATGCGTGATCGTTCGATCCCTTCCGCATCTGGAATCAGGGCGTAAATGGTTGAGGCGTTTTCAGCATAGGATAATGCAATCAAATATTGGTCTTCAATGAAGTAGTCTCGTGCAATAGTGTAATATTGTCCTGCCTTAATTTTTTCTTCACTGAAATACCTGTTTATCTCCCCTTGCGCACTGGATATTAAATCCTGGCATCGTTCTATGTTCCGACTGTCCCCTAACCTATCATAATCTTCTTTTGCCTGTTTTGCATAGTAGACGCTGTAGGAGTATAATTCAATTGATTTTGATTCTTCTGCTTCGAAATAATAGTCTTCTGAGATTTCATAGTAATACCGCGCCTTAAGGGGGGGGGTGGTTTTTGTTGTAACCGTTTTAATAAAATTGTCGCAGTGTGAGACTGCGCCGGTATTGCTTTGATTTAAATAAATCATCCTTGCGAGATGTATGCTTCGAAGCGCGTTTTTATAATCATCGTTGTTCAGGTAGTTTTGAGCCGAAACATAATGCATGTCTGCTTCAGAAATCTGCTGCGCCCACACAATGCTAATTAAATAAATTGTTATTAAGATTGAAAGCCGGATTTTATAGTTCAGATTCTCCACCCCCTAAATTCATGTCTTTTAATTCTGAAAGGTCTTCTTCGATGACCTTTTCGAGGTCTTTTTCATATTCGGTCATAATAGTTTCCATTGTTCCAGATGATTTTCGTCTTTTCAAGTATAATCCTGCAGCCAATACTATTGCGGCGATTATTAATGTGAAATAAGCACTTTTCATGGTGAACTCACCTTCATCCGCCTCAATTATCGGAGTTAATGTCGTGGTTGAAATAACCTCTATTTGCATTATCATTTTGTCGATTCTTAATAAAAGAAGTTCAACCTTAATTGAATTTTGAGTATCCCGTATCTTATCGTAGATTAACTTGGACATTTCAGCATACCTCTTTGCTTGAAGATATTCTCCTTCTATGAAAAACTCTTTAGCCTTCTCATAATAAACGTTGGCTTGCACAACTTCAAGGCCGGAAAGTTTATCATTTACGTCTTCTATTAATCCATCCGATTTTCTAATTCCAACTCTGTCATCCACTTTCACGTAGAGTTCTCTTGCCCTCTGAAGGTAGCTTAAGGAGAGAGTGTATTGGGAGATGACGTATAATTCCTGTGCTTTCAGGTAGAGAGTGTTTGCCATATGAAGGTCTGTAAAAGTCCGGTTTACTTCGAATACATACATGGCTCTTGTTAGAGTTCCCACAATAATTTCCTTGTATGGATCACCTTCCAAGTCTGCTACCTCAACATTACTTATTGGCTCGGCAAGATCGTATCGCCACATGAAACCCCCTTCTTCAGAGGATAATACGTAAATTGTCCCGGAAATAGAGCCTAATATCACATCCTCTTCCCCGTCTGTGTTAACATCGGATACGTCTGCATCCATGATGCCGCCATTCGCCTTGAAACTCCAAGCTAAGTCTCCAACACCATTTAACACAAAAAAGTAGCCGTCGTTTGTTCCGACGAGTATTTCATTGTAACCGTCCGGTTCAAGGTCTGAAACCCCCAAGTATGAAATGGAGTCGCCCACATCATAATCCCATTTCCTTATTAATTGGTATTTTTTTATTGTTTGATTGTAAATGGCCTTTAGAACGTGTATTTTAGGGCTTTTTTTCGTAGTTACGACGATGTAGGGGTATGCTTCTTTTGGTGTGTTTATGGTGTGTATTGAATTAATCTCGTCATTTACTTCATTGCTTAGGCTGTTTGCTGTGATTGAGGTGACTTTTGATCCGAGATTGTCTATTACGATTAATTCATCTGATCCTGCTAAAACTTCTTTTACACTGTCTCCTAATACATTCCCTGCATTAACGACGTTAATATTCTTGTATGTCGGGAGGTTCCATTTGTTCATACCAAAGGAATCAAACAATCTGACTCTTGCAGGTGACCCTCCGATAATATCCTGTAACTTATCGCCGTCAATATCCGTTATGTGAATTGAGTTTACAATGGAAGTAGAGTGTAGTGTTCTAATGATTTCACCATTCTCCATGATAATGTAGATTCTACCCCTGGAAATCTCTTCTCGCATCTGGCCGGCAGACACGATTATTTCTTGGAAGTCATCCCGGTCTATATCCTTGACGTAGACGGAAGTTATTTCATCGTCAATCTTTTTCTCCCATAAAAGCTCTCCATCCTTTGAATAAACATAGACGATGTTGTTTGACGGTTGTAAAATCGAGGTAATACTACCTCCGGAAACGGCAATAACCTCCTCGAATCCGTCATTGTTTATGTCGGAAGACCCAATAAAAATGATGTTTGATTTAATCCTTTCACTGGGGCTTCCAATATCCACCTTCCATCGAATACTCAAGGCATTGGATGTGGACTGGGAATTAGCTTGCTGTAGAACCAGCATGAATCCCAGAAGCAGTAGGATTATCTTGCGCATCAAATAAAAATTAATCTTGGATGTTTAAATACATCTTTTTCCGTTGCGGTAGGACCTGGCAGCAAGCTTGGGAGGTAGGGTATTAATATGCGTTTGATATCCAAGTTCAAACCCTGAGAGAGTTGAAATCTTTTTAGGTGGGGGCAATTTCTTTTTGAAGCAATAATTACCCTCTAATCCAGCACGTAATTTTTCGAATTTCATTTTCCCGTAAAACCGATATTTATTATCCCAACCTTATTAATTTACATCATGAGACTGAGTGAGTTATCAGGTGGAAAAGAAAGGGGGGTGACTCCAAATATCGAAAGGGGTTTAACTCCAAATATCACCGCTTCCGAAAAGTATTTAATCGGTGATGAAACTGTTGGCATGCCTCCTGAACTTACTTCAGTGAAGATTCCTCCAGATGTTTTATCTGCGCATTCGAGGGATGTTGAATCGACGTTGACGCGTATTTTAGATTCTGCGGGTAAAATCGCAGATGATACGGGTTTGACTGTGGAAGAGGTACTAGTTGGGGTTGGGAAGTTGACTTTGGAGGTTGATTAAATTGAGTTTGCCTGAATCTGAGATTATCTGGCAGGGTCTTTCCCCAAAGGAATTCGAGGGTTTGAGCGTTGAATCCCAGGATTTCGTGGTTGAGAGGTCTAGGTCCTTTAGGAAGGTTAAGGAGATTAAGATTGCATTAGAGTTCCTGGAAGAGATGAGTGAGGATGTTGGGGTGGGTGGTTCAGGTTTTTTAAAGAAAATTCTTTCGGGTGAAAGCCCTGAGGGTGAAAAAATCCTACGTGAAATCGTCTCTAAGTATTTGAATTCAGATAAATCTCAATCTGTAAAAGAGTATTATCAAACCAATTTTAAGGGGAAATTCCTGGATTATGTGGCGGAAAGAATGGATTCAAATAAAAGCGGCATTCAAGATCCCAGGGTGGTTGAGGTTGCAATCTTGTTGTCGGAATGGGAGGATAGGGTTCCCGAAAAAATCATTAAAACTGAAATAGATATCATTCAAAGGATTCTGGATATCGCCGATGAAACCAAGGATTTAGGATTAACTGAGCGTGAAATAACCTTGGCTGCGAAGGAGCTTGTGGGGGATGAATTCCATGAAGCTGAATTCCACCTTGAAGCATTGCAACCCGGTCATAGGGAAGAATTGATTAAACGAGCGTTAAAACACGTTAAAGGGGGGAGTGATGTTTAGATGGCAGCTTCAACAACTCCATCGGCTGGGCGAAAACCAGAGATAATATTTAGTCAGATCCCAACTGAACAACTAAGTCCCGTTGAAAGAGAGAGAGGTATATTAAGACATCCACCCGACATTCTACATCAAGCTGAAACAGACTTACGTGAATATGCTCAACCCCAAGAAAAAGCCTTGGATGCTGCCGTTAAGGGATCTCCCGGGTGGCAGGATGGATTGAATTTAGCCCAAGACGTAATGGATGGGCAAATTCAAGATGGACTTAAAAAGTCACCTGAAAGTAATGATTTCACTGCCAACATTACCGGACCTAAAACGCTTTCAAATGCAAGACCGGAAAGTTCGCATGACCCCGTAATGAAAGAGGATATTGGAGCTGATGGTTTGGAGGGTCAGGTAAGCGAGGAATTAAGGGCTAATGCAGCTGAGATAGGTGCTAAACTAACTTCAGGACAAACCAGTGATGCTTTAACGGATTTAGGGGGGGCAAGTGAGTTAACCTTGGCGAAAGTAATAGAAGAAACAGGGGTAACACCCACATCATCTGATGAACAGTCAGATTCAGTTGATCTAACACAAAGCCCAGAAATTGCAGAACCTAGAAGTGAAAAAATAGAAGCTGAAGAGGATGAAAATCAACCAAGAGCTATAAAAGACCATTTAGCTGAGCAAGCTCGATCAGGTGTTGAAGGTTATGAACCGCAAATAGAGGCTCAGGTTAAAGAGTTGGAGGAAAAGAATTTACAGTTTGCAAAAACCAAGGCCGATCTGAATGAAAGACTTACAGCACTTAAGGGAAGGATCTCTTCCAGGGGGTTGGATCCTGAAGTTAAAGTTGACGTAGAGAGGATTGTTGAGGGTGCTGGATTGGGTTTAAACGAGGAGAATAAAGTTGAAGCACTAACATCGGCGACTTTAATTAGAGATATTGAGCAAGATACATTAAGCAAGGAGGGTGAAGGATTCTCTAAACAGGTTTTAAGTGGTTCTTCCAGGGTCTTGCGTGTTGGAGCAACGTTAAGTGGCGAGGGTTTCGATGTTGGTGCTCTTGATGTTTTGGCTGCGGCGTTGACTAGCGGGCTTATGGGTGGTTCAGCTGTTGGACAAAGTTTGGATTACGATGCTTTATTGAGTGCCACTAGAAATGCCAAGCAGATTGAGGCAAGGCTTTTAGACTTGACGGAGTATCTTGGCACTCCTGACGGTCAACCTGTGGAAGATCATTTCGCTAAAACAGCGGAAATCTTGAAGGGTAAGGACGTTGATGGTGGGATAGAGCTTTAATTTTTATTCAATTGCTTTTAACACGATTTCTTTTCCTAATCTTTCGACCGAATCCTTACATTCAGCAATCATTGTTTTGTCGCTGATTTTCTCGCATAAAATTGGTTCTTGCATTATCATGGATAGGCTTACGTAGCACCCGTCTTTGAATTTAATGTCTTTTACTCTCTCACAGAGTGTTTCATCCCTGTTTTTACTAGCAAGAGTTGAGAAACAAATGTCTCGCCCCATTTCGTCGGATAGTTTCTCGCAATAAGCTGGGTCTCCTGTTTCAAAGGCTTTTTTCCCTGCTTCAACGTCACCGTCTGTTATATTAGTGCATCCTGAAGCCGCAACAATTAGAATGATTAACGCAATGAATTTCAGTTGCCTCATTTTTGTTTAATAATCTCTTATTTGCGTTAATAAATAAACTCTCACAAAAAATTTAACAATATTTTTTAAAAAAAATTAATTAAACTAAAATTATTAATACATTAAAATATTTTAATTAAATTATAGTATTAAAAATTAATATATAAAATTATAATAATTATACAATAATAATAATGAAATTATTATTTTCTCAGCTTTATCGTAGATTTACGAATAAATTTTTTACGCTATCCTTTGTACCTGGATCTGCAGCGTTCATGCATCTTCCTTTCGTTCACAACAATTAATCCCTCATCGATTATTTTCCGACAAACACAGCATTTAGGCTCTATAATACTTTCTAAGGCTAAAATACAGTTATTTTTATCTAAAGTACAAGCATTACCTTCTTTTATCGATTTTAAGATATATTCAAGCTTTTTCACGTCCTTTTCTGTCAAATTTTGGATTTCCATTATCTTTTAAATATGTGTTTTTAAGTTAAATAGTATACCCTAAACAAGCAAAAAACACCCGTTTTCGAGGTCTAAACATGAAATAATAATTTTCGTTTATATTGTTTTGATAAACAAATATTTGGGTAAGGGTTTTTAAAGGGTTGTTTAACTGTTTACCCCCCCTTACACAATCAAAATATATTAATCAATATTGTTTTGATATACAATACTACCCCTCAGTAATATCTAACTTTAATAGAAAAATATCAAAATGGGGTTGGGTAGTTTTTCTTTAAGGTGGGTCATAAGATGAACCTAATCATGTAAAAAATTTTTTCGCTGATATCAAAACATTTGCGAATAAATATTTTTCGCATACGATATTGAGTATACAATGATTATATTAAAATATATGTGATAAAATTTATAAATAATAATAATTCTAAATTAGTATAATAATAATATTGTAATAATAGATATTTTGAAAAACTGTTAATCTTTAGAATTAAATGTGAGAGTTCATACTAAAAAATATAAAAAAACGACTGAGAAGATAAAATAATCGACTACAAGTCAATAACCTGGTCGAAGTGGTAGGAAATAGTTTTAATGACTGCAGAATCATCTTCACTCCTAGTCAACACAATAAAGCGCACTTTAGCGTCACGAAGCTCGTATATGAGGTCTTTAACCAATTTAGAGACAATATCCGGCTCATGATACAATAAAATCGTCCTTAAAGCATCCACTATCATGAACTTGTTTCCCGGAACTGAAAAAGCGAATTTATCAACAGCATCCATAATCTTCTTTTTTTGAGAGAGATCATCGAAATCATTCAAGTAAGCGACTGATTCACTATCTAAAACCCCGATAGTATTCACTGAAGCTGTAATACAATCAATAAAAAAAAGATTTTTCTCAGATATTCCTCCATGCCTTAAAATCGATTCAACGGTCTTGTGAGGCTTATTCAAAGAAAGGTAAATTCCAAACTCTCCTTTATCAACATAATATTTCACAATATCTGATATGACGCTTTGAATCCTGCCACCATGTGTAATAATCAAAGTTGAAGGCTCCTCATCGATTTTTTCGAAATCAATTCCATCAAAACATTGCCCTTCAACCATCTAGTTTTTTCTCCCCCAATATTCAGCATCGAGAATCCTGTCTGAAAACATGTTAACATCCTTGAGTAAAACCGAGCTTGAATCCTGTTTAAGGCAAGTGAAAATTGCCTTACAGCCCACAACCCTGATTTTTGCCATAAGAGAGTGAACGAATTTTGTAACAGTGGGAGAAGCCTCATAAACAAGCAGAGTAGACAGTGAGTCGAAGATAATGTATTCAAATTTCCTCGTCTCCAAAAGATGTGAGATAGCCAGACTCAACTCAGTTAACGCCCCAGGGGAAGAGACATATTCCACCCCATCCCTGTTTTTTGCGATTTCCGCGGTCTGAGTAATCCCGTCAATCACATAAAACTTGCTAATATCAATACCCTCCTTTTTAAAATTATTTATTAACGGCGCGTAAGGAAGATTCAGACTAACATAACATAAATTATCGCAGACATTAGCAATCTCTTTTGTTATTTTTAAAATCCTTCTAGAGTATTCTTCATCAGGTATTAATAAGACAATGATCTGACCCTCATCCTTACTCCCTTCTAAATCCTCGTTAGTAGAATCCATAAAAAATTCAATCCTCAGTTAGAGACAAAGGTATCTGAGTCGGATAGACGATTACACCCTGAGAACCAATCTTAAAAGGCCGAATATCAGGCATAATGTCAGTACCCCTAAGCTTAACAACCCTAAAACACCTCTCATGACGATCCCTGTGCCTGCTCCAAAAAATCTGGAAAAGTCCGTCCGCAAGAAAATGCTCGTCAAGATAGGATACATTACTACCGGATTCATGTTGTTCCGCAGTCATAAGAGTCGTACAACCCCACTCCTTAACCTGGTCAATGAAGTTTAAAAGATTAATCCTCCTCGACACGTCATTAGGAAAAAGATACTTAAACAACGTTACAGAATCCAAGACAATCCTCTTTGCGTTAATACGTTCTATTGCGTCATTTAAAGTCTCATTGGAATCCGACTTAGACCTGTCTTTCTTAAGGCCTCCATAAATTGTTTGAGTGACAATGGCAATTTTACCCTCCTCCTCCAATTTAGGCAAATCCCATCCGAAACCCGCACCATACTTTCTAATGTTTCCAGGCGTATCCTCAACAGTAAGATAAACTCCGGGTTCATTATGAACTTTAGCCCCCTGGTAGATGAATTGAAGGGCAAAATTACTTTTTCCCATTCCTGGAGGACCAGAGATCATCGTCACGTTTTTTCGGGGTAAACCCCCCCCAATCATCTCATCCACACCCGGAATTCCGGTCTTCACTCTTTCATCTTCTGTCATTTTAACCCCCTAAGTAGCCCCCCCACCTGTCTTGAAAGGTTTTTGTTCTGGGATCTACGAACTCCTTAGGTTTCTTTCTGAATAAATAATAGGATATGATAATAAAAACAATCCCAAGGAGGATATAATGTAAAAGATAGTTTTTAGCTTTCTCTAAAACTTCTAATTCAACATCCTTAACCCTAGTCTTCTTACCAGAGTATACGACATACCCTCTTAGAAGATACTTACCCGCCTTTTCAGGTGTAAAATAGGAGGTAATTTGCCTCTCAGAGCCTACTGGAATGGAATAAGGTTCGCTTTCTACCAATTCCTCTAGTTTATTTTTGCTTGATTTTTCACTAGTAGAGTAAACTTCAACCTTAAAGACGGCTGTATCAATGAATTCTTCTCCCGCATTAACAAGAGTCCCGTCAATTCTTACAACATCATCCTCCTGGACTATATGCTTGTCGATTGTAATAGAGGTAAGTTTCCCATATATTGCGAGAGCCCCTTTTTCCAAGACTTCAAGGCTTATCTCTTGTTTTCCACCGAGATCCCAGGTTATTTCAATCCAGTAGAGTCCTGGATTCATTGATATGTTTTCTAACTCGATTTGTATTTCACGGGTTGTTGTTGGTGTTATCTCAGAGTCTGAATAGTTTTCCTGTAAAATGATTTTTTTGTTGTCGTCTCGTATTGTTAGGAATAATTGCGGTACTACATCGATATTTCCTGTGTTGGTTACAGAAATATTTATTTTCACGGGGTATTCGACTTCAATGTCTTTGACGAGTATGGAGTTGATTTTGTAATTGTATCTTTTTTCGCCTGTAACTCCAATGGTTGCAAGAATTGATGTGCCTGCTTTTGTTGGAAAAGTAGTTGAGTTTTCAGCCTCTTTTTGAAGTGCGGCTTGAAAGTGTATCCTCCCATTGTATAGTCCATTTGGTGTGACTACTGGAGGTTCAACTTTTGTATGGATTTCCACGCGTCCTCCTGCAGGCAAAATAAATGTCGTTTCATTGAATGTTAACCATTCCGATATCGGGCCAGTAGCTTCAATTCGGATGGTAAGATTCTCCTCACTATCCGTATAGACTACGAGGTTTTGTTCTGCATAACCCCCTTTATTCACATTTAGAAATTCAAGGCTTGAAGGACCGGCACCAAGGGTTATTGCCGAACAGAGGCCTGTGAGGTTTAAAAAAAGCAGAATTAGAATAAACTTTTTCATGTCTTCAAATATTATATTTTTAAGGTAAAAAATAGTATCAACACCCTTTTGGCCTATCATCCCTTCTTGTTTTTCCCAAAATAGCCTGCGCTAATTCCGGAAACTCCCGTAAAGCATAATGTGATAACCGTTTCGAGCTCCATTCAGTATGTTTGGCGTTGATTTTCGCGTCCAAGTGTGCGAGAAATAGTGGGACCGGGTATCCATAGTGTTTTGATCCTTTAGACAGTTTTTCAATCAGAGAGAGGGTTTTATCTAACTCTTGCTCACCGTCTAATGAATCGATTCGCAGTGGATTTGCGAGTTTATGAACCTTAAGATAAGCTGTCGTATACCCCACCCCCCCTTTCTTAGGGGTTAGTTTGACGGTTGAATACTTGTCTTTTTCAGAAATAATATTTAGAATAGTCGGATCGGTGAAAAAATCAGGGAATGTTACTGAATACTTTTGATTAAGGTATTGCTTCAAAAGTCTGGATTTACTGTCTTCTGACACACCCACCAACCTAACACCCTCTTTTTGAACTAAAGTGATAAGTCTTTGAAAGTTTCTCACGTAAGCTGAATACTCCTCGCATTCAATGGGTTTTCGGGAAGCCTTAACGTAGAGCGAACCATCTAAGAAAACATAATCTGGCTTGTATTCTTTTATTGATTTTATTGCAACTTCAAGTTCCATAGCCTCCCTTAAAAGCTCAACCCGATCCTTCGTATTATCGTCGTAGGAGATGAGCCCTAAATCAAGATCCCTTAAGAATTTTTCCCCCATATTCTCAGTCATCACAAGCCCTGTCGCACGCACCATGTAAAAGCCCGCGCCAGAAAGCTCTCTGAATCCTTCTCCCCCATCAATAAAACACATTGACGGGGAATCAGGTATTTTCACCTTTGGAATAGGCTTTATAACCTCTTTTTCAGGGATATTTTTGATTAATTCGGTAAGAGTTTCATGGTGTTTCCGCAATACTTCAACGATTTGAATTCTTCGTTCACCATATTTTTCCATCCAAAGTTCAAAGTGACGCATCTTAAGAATTATTATTCTTTTTCGGACACTCTGGGTTAACACAAAACTTCCAAGCCTTTTTCGATTGGACTTGAAGCATCCCGTAACCGCATGTTCCGCAGGTTCCAGCCCGCGTCAACTTGTAGTTTGGAAGGGAAATCGTAAACCTGCAGTTAGGGTAATTAGAGCAACCAATAAAGGAGCCGTGTTGGGAAGTTCTAAGAACGAGCAGTCCATCGCATTTCAAGCAATCTCCCAGAGAATCCTTCATCCGCCTTGACCGGTCGAGAGAAGCTATGAGACTCTGACCGATCATCCGCTCATTGACCTTGAATTCTCTGGATAATTTTTCAATGGTCTTGCGACCTTCAGCCACAACCTCCTGTTGAGTCCTCTTACCCCCCCTAATATCTTCCATCATATGCTCGAATTTCCGGGTAAGATTGACGCTTACGACTTCGGGACAAAATTTTTGAAGAGTTTTTATGACTGACAAACCAAGTTCAGTTACCTCGATGCTTTTTCCGAGAACGTAACCTCGCTTAAACAGTATGTCTAGAATCTGGGATCGTGTTGCTTTCGTCCCGATTTCTTTTTTCTCCATTTCCCGGACAATGGATGCTGGAGTGTATCTTTGGGGGGGTTGGGTTTCTTTTTTGAGAAAATCTGTTTTTAATACATCAATTATTTCTTTTTCAATGTATGTTGGGAGGAGGTTTTCCTCAAGTTTTAGGTAGGGTTTATAGTATTTGTGCCACCCATCTTCTGTTGTTGTTGTGCCTTTCGCAATG
>Ga0268282_1000084_pt1 | contig 58233 bp, 39 predicted proteins | sample saktaG_12_FD_190133 | JGI IMG/M metagenome (GOLD analysis project Ga0268282, IMG submission 190133) | Saline water microbial communities from Sakinaw Lake, British Columbia, Canada - sak_2011_5_24_120m | ecosystem: Environmental > Aquatic > Non-marine Saline and Alkaline > Saline ...
CCTCTTTTGGTAATTCCTTGAATTCCTTTTCACTGATATATGGCGGATTGGAAATGATGCAGTCAAACGTGCCTGTAGCTTTATCAAAAATATTGGAATGCAACAATGAAATATTCTCGATTTTCAAATTATCAATATTCTTCTTTGTGAGTTTTAATGCTTTTTCAGAAATATCAGTGGCAACAATTTGAATGTCCTTTTCCGTTTCTTTGAAAGATTTGCTGATCGAAATTGGGATATTTCCCGAGCCGGTACCGATGTCCAGAAGTGACCATGTATTTTGATCAGATTCCTTTATATATGAAATAACTGCATCGACAAGGATCTCTGTTTCAGGACGCGGAATGAGAACTCCTTCCTCAACAAAGAAAGTAATTCCATAGAATTCTGTAGCGCCAAGAAGATATTGAATAGGATAGTGGGAAGCCCTGCTTTTGATTAATTTTTTTATGTTTGATAGATATTTCTCAGCAAGGGGTTTGTCGTATTTCAGATACAGATCGAGACGGGAGCATTCCAGCACATGAGCGATGAGCAGTTCTGCATTCAGGTGTGGAGATGGAATGTCTTTTTCCGTGAAGTAATCCGATGTCCAGAAGAGCACGTCCTTGACTGTCCAGACTTTGTTTTTATTTTGCGAAGTCATATAAAATGAAAAGAAGGAGCAGGACGAATTGTTGTCAAATTTATGTTGGATTGATGGTGTCGCTGATACTTGTGATACTCGTTCACAAGTTCAATTTAGGACGAGTTAGGCAATAGTATTTAATGACCGCAATTATGTTGTTATTTTATCTCGTATTTGAACAAACATATCCCACAACGGTTTATCTACCGTATTTTTTATTTCTTCTGCCTTTTTGCCTTTGGCATGTTCGATAAGAAAGTCATAATATTTGATAATTTCTGGATGTGTATTTGCAGTCGGATTTTTTCTTTGTTCTTCCAGCTCCGCATAATGGTCTTCTTCCTTTCGATGAGTTTTTATCGCTTTTACAGAATGTTCCACTAATTGTTTATTTAACTGCTCAGTTTGATCATTGCTTTGGTCTTGATAATTCTGCTCAATAATAGCTTTAATTTCTTCATATTTGTAGCCAAGTTCATTCACGTACTTTTCAAATTGCTCTAAACTTGTTTTTCTTATTATGTCAATGATGTTGTTAATAACAATTCTGATGTTTAGCGATTGAATCTGAAGATAGATCAGCATCGAGTTAATAAGATATTTCAGTGCTTTTTGCGGTTCTCCAAGATTCTTATAAATATTACCGATATTTCCCAGAGCGGAAGCCTCTCCCTGTTTATAGTTCAATAGCTTATCAATTTCCAAAGCTTCCTGATGATATTTCAGTGCTTTTTGCGGTTCACCAAGATTCTTATAAATATTACCGATATTTCCCAGATCTGAAGCCTCTCCCTGTTTATAGTTCAATAGCTTATCAATTTCCAAAGCCTCCTGATGATATTTCAGTGCTTTTTGCGGTTCACCAAGATTCTCATAAATATTACCGATATTTCCCAGATCTGAAGCCTCTCCCTGTTTATAGTTCAATAGCTTATGTATTTCCAAAGCTTCCATTAGATATTTCAGTGCTTTTTGCGGTTCTCCAAGAGCGGAATAAATCAAACCGATATTTCCCAGATCTGAAGCCTCTCCCTGTTTATAGTTCAATTGCTTATGTATTTCCAAAGCTTCCATCAGATATTTCAGTGCTTTTTGCGGTTCCCCCAGATCGGAATAAATATTACCGATATTTGATTTGGCAATTCCAGTATTCTTCTTGGAAATATTTGTTTCCAGAGTTTCAAGGTTGAGCTTCAAGGCAGCAAAAACATCACCCCACCTGCTTAATGCATCTTCAGCGCTAAAGGCAATAGAGGCGGCTTCATCATATTTCTCTGCTATTAAAAGGTGTTCACGGACTTCTAAATGGCTTTCAATTGTTCTTTCTTTTTCAAAAACAGTTAACCAATATTTTGCTGCTTTATCATTTAACTCAATTATTTCGGTCTTTTCCAGAGTCGCCCTGAAGTAGGAAGCAGTTAGGCGGTGAGTATAATAGAAATTCTGCTGTTCAATCTGGATGATCTCGATTAACGATATTTTTTCCAGGGTTTCCAGATCGCTTTCTGCAACCGGAAGAGCATAAAATGAGATCGCCTTGAAGCCTACCGGTCTCCTGTAAGTAGAGACTACTTTAAGGAGATCAAATTGTTCTTTAGAAAGCAGTTCCAGTAGTTTTTCCAGGATAAAGGGTGCGAAGTCGTCTCCATCAGTTGGGTTAGCGCCAGTTCTGAGGATTTCTTTCAATTTGACGGCTAAACCTGCAATATCAGTTAAATTTACGATTTCAACATTTTGGAATTTTGTTTCAATGAGTGAGTTCATCAAATCGAGTGATCGGGGATTACGGGCAACAGTATCATTAATTTGCTTTAGTGATCTTTCATCCAGTTTCTGTAGAGATTTACTGAAATAAAATTTCTTCTGGATTTCCAGGGGAGTATATTCAGGCACATTCAACGTATTTGCTTCAAATCCCGGCAGGTTGTAGCGGGTAGAGAATATTATAACGGAATCCGATCCGGAGAATAATGTCTGCATCTTTTTAATAAAAGATCTGAGTTCCTTATCTATGTTTTTATCATTTTTCAAATTCTGATTATCTTCAAAATTATCAAAAACGATCACAATTTTCTGTTGGAAAAAATATATGTTGTAGAGGTATATCAGTTTTTCTCTTATATCGGTGATGTAAACCATTGCTGTTTTAATTTCAGCAATTTGTATGGAATGCAGTTTGGCAGATTCTGCGGTCAGTTTCTCCAGAATTTCAGCTGGAGTAATTTTCCCCTGAAATTCCAGGTAGATATAATCATCTCTGAGCAGATCCATCAGGATTCTTGCTGTAAGAGTAGATTTCCCGATTCCTCCGGGACCTTTGAGAACGACGGCAGTCTGCTTTTCCTGTATCCGTTTCAGAATTTCACGAATTTGTTTTCTGCGTCCGATAAATCCACGTGTAACAGTGTTTGTTTTAAATTGCCTGAGATGAACCCTTGATTCGGAAATGATCTCATGTTTTGAAAAGTCATCGATGGTAATTTCAGGTTGGTTGGTATATAAAATCGGAATATCGATCTCAGATTCAAAAGTTAATTTGGGGTTTTTTAATCTTCTGTCGTTTTCCAGATCGGCAATTCCGCTTTTCCCTTTTTCGAAAGCTTCTTGTATATTGTTGCCATCTAATAATGCATTAAATAGATTTGTGTTGAAGACAATCGAGGCATCGTGAGAAACAGTTTTTCTCATTCCGATCACATTGGGAATTCCCGCTGCAGAAAGAGATTTAGCTACAGAATTATAGGCTTCATTATCGTTTCCTGAATAGCAGGACGAAAGGATCACCAATTGAATATTGACTTCATTATTTTCTTTCAAGTTTTTGAGCAGTTCTGCAAGATCTGTGCCGTAGATATTTATATTCTTAAATCCCTTCTTTTTCTCATCGCGTTCTTCAAAAACAAGATAACCTTCCCCGTTTTCATTGATACTACCGTGAGCAGTGATCTGCAGAACATCGTGTTTCCCGTCTTTCAGGTATTTGGCGATCTCATACATGGTCGATTCAATTAGATCGGGAATATCAACGAATAATCTTTTATGATCATATTTATGAAAAGCATCAAGAATGGCTTCCTGTTCTTTTTCGCAGAATATATCTTCTTCTTTTGGACTTGCTGTGATTGTGAGGATTTTGAGCTGGGGATGTTTTTTAATTTTGCATTGTTTGGTTAAATTTTTTCCCTCTAATTTGTGTAGAATTTCTAGACTTAACTGTTCTTGAATATCAGCTTTTTTATCAAGAGTTATCAAATATGTGGAAAATTCTGAATAAATTAAATTTAGAATCTTAGACATTTCGAAGATTTGTTCTGGTGCATTTTCAAGACAAAACAATTCTTTCAGTTTATCGTCTTCTTTTAAGGAATCTTCAAAAATAAGCAGGAATAATTCAATTTCTTGTTGTGTTGGAATTATGATGTTGGGATTTTCTGATAATTTAAGAATTATATTCTGTGGTTTTAATATCTCATCACTTTGTTCAAACAATCTGTATTTTAATAATGTATCAAGAAGAATTTGAGATTCGTAAAAAGGGAATTTTCCATCTCCTTCAGGAATTGGATTTTTTTTCTTGTAAATATCTATAGTTTTATGAATAACTTCAAAGAGTCTGTTCTGAAAATCTTTCTTGCTTTTGAATAGTCCATCATAACCTTTTTCTAAAATTCTACCAAATCCAAAAGTGGCAATTGAGCTAGCAATCAATAGGGCGATATCAATCATTTTTCCTCATATTAATTCTAATTGTTAATCATACAGATATTCCAGAATAAGTGCTGGTGATATTTATGATCTGTTTTAATTTATATGTAGTTATCCTATCTGGTATGGCGTAAATCGTGTCCTTGTATCTTTCTCTTGTTTTCATAATAATCCTGTGTAGTTTCTTTTCTGTTAAGTTTTGAATTCTCTGTCAAGAAGTTTTCGCTTGGATTTACAATAATAAATCCTCACAGTTTGGATTTGGATTTGATACGGCTACCAAGCAGGGGCTTTGTAGCCAGATTAAGGAAAAAAAAAGACGCACACCGGAATCGATGTGCGTCCTTAGTTTATATGTTTTATGCGGAGACTATCGCATCAAAACCAATTTCTTAGTAACTTGCTTTTCATTTGTTTCAAGTCTGTAAAAATACACGCCGTTGGAAACAGTCTTATCATGATTATCCTTACCGTCCCATACAAAATCAATGGCAGTGCCAACAGGACTTGTTTCGGGAATGAAGGTTTTCACAAGTTGCCCTTTGATGTTATATATTTTGAGTGTTGCGTTTTGTGTATTCGCGGGCAATGAGAAGGAAATCGTTGTCGAGCCGGTAGCAGGATTGGGGAAGTTCTGGTTGAGTTTGAACTGATTAATTGTATATGGATCATCATTTGAGAACGTAGGAATTTCATAGCTGGAAGCAGGATCTCCAATAAGAATATCATCAACATGGATGCCATCTTCCTCGACATAGCCGTCAGAAGCCATCAGGAATCTGATATAAACCTGATCTTCGCCAGCGAAATCAGAGAGATCAGAAGTTTCTGCAACCCAATCTGCTTGTGTGCCGTCATAAACCGGTTCTCCGGTTGGCTGGTAACTTCCTGTGCCGGCTTCTGTGTATTCACCTTCGAGTGCTATCCAGGTAGTTCCATTTGTCGATGCCTGCACCTGAGCATAATCATAGTTGGGTTCTATATCCCATTTTACATTGAAGTACAGACTTGCACTACCCTCCAAGCTGCTCAGATTGATTGGATTCGTGAGTTGCAAAATAGCCGTTGTCCAGGAGGGATAACTGCCCCCGGGGCTGTCTGTAAAAGAATGAGTTGGTGAAACACAGTCTTCTTCAGTTGCTCCCCAATCAGCGGAAGTCCATTGAGCCGTTCCATCTTCAGCATCATCAAAAAGCTTTGCAAACCCAAGATGGTAATCATATTGTGCATCACCGTTCACTATCAGTGTTCCAACATAGGGAACATGACCTTCAGCAGTGACATAGAGGTGATAAGTGAAGTTTGGAAGAGTGACTTCGTAGCTGCCGCCCGTTGACTGAACAGAAGCATACTCTTCACCATTATCGCTTCGTATATAAGTAAGTGTTGCATTACCTAAAATTAAGAAATCATCATAGACATAACCGGAAATAAAACCGCTTTCAACAGGATCAAGCACTATATTATGAGAATTCATGCCGTATCCGAGGAAGTAGCTGAATTCCTGGTAAGGATCGAATCCCCATTTTGTAATATAGATATCATAATAATCAACCGGATTGCCTTCTTCAGAAGCATAGAGACCGGAAGCATTTGTGGTGGCAACAAAGACAGGATCATCAGTATTGGGATTTGCCCCTTGTTCGTAGAAGCAGACTTCGGCACTTGTTACAGGAGACCCATTCTGGCTTTCTGTTACAATACCGGATACAGTTCCGTATGCTACAATAACAGGGAAATTCTCTTCATAAAGATCATATCCCGATTTTGCGATGATTGCATGGACAGGAATCATAGTTGTCGGGGTAACATCACAAGTTATCTCTGCTGCAGCGTTGAAACCTGTTCCATCAACATTAACCCATAGCGTAAAATCATTCTCATCTGCATAAGCTTCAATAGTACCTTCGAGATTGAGTGCAAAGGTGTCCTCCAGACCGAAATCTGTGGTTACGTTCAAAGAAGGATTCGTAAGATCGAGAGCAGTTACATTAAGCTCTTCTATGAAGAGGAAGTACTCATCACCCGGATTTTGTCCGTAGATCATTAGTATCGGACCGTAACTATAGTTCAAATTAAGAATTGATGTGCCGGTCGCATTAGTAACTTCGGTAGCCGAGATGTAGTCCAGCCCTTCTGCCCAGACGTTAACTCCCACCTGAGGAGAGACGCTATCCGGAGCCATAACTTCAACTGTGACCTGTGTTGGAACGTTCACATTGATTGTGTCGGGATATATAGTTACGACACTTGCAGTAACAGTGATATCTCCAACATATTTATAGTAATTATGTGCAACGACCGCAATATGAAGAATGCCCGATTCGCTTGGAACAGTGTCGAAAAATACTGTGCCTGATCCCAGAATATTTATTTTGCAAAATCCGTAAATTGTGTCATCATCATACACTACAACTCTGGATCCTGCCGGAGCAGAGACATCTATTTGCGGGACGCCAGCCATGATGGTTTGAGGATAAACGGGCGTGAGTGTAGAGGGTTCTGCAGTCCATAACACGAGTGCAGGATCTCCAAATTCATTAAGTTGATAACAACACCAGCGCATAAGTTCATCACCGGTTATGAAAGGAAGTGTGTGTTCCTTTGAGAGCTGGTTTGCTCCGCTGACCGAATATATGCCATCATCAAAATATACATCGATGTACTGTCTGTGATAATGTTGTGAAGCACCGTTTGTGCCGCCCTGCTGTCCCCAGCCGTATCTGCTGTTTCCAACGAATGCCGATGCAGCAGTTGACATATTGGTTATGATTTCCATGAAACAATCGGAGCCATAATAGCCCGAGGAAGTTCTGTTATCGATTGAGCCCGAATAACATGCTTGTGAATAGCCGTTGTAGAAATTATGAGTAAGACCATCATTGGTGAGATTATAGGTATTGAGGTCGGAATTATCAATATTCAGGCAGTGGGTTGTAGAGCCGTGTCCGAGATGATTAAGCAAGTTCGGTCCAAGGTTCAGTGCATTATAAAGATCATTGGAAGTCCAGTTATAATTGATTTGATATAGTGTAGTAACTGTCCATGTTCCGGGAATTCCGACAGTTGTGTAGCCATTTGAAGAACTTCCTATAAGGAGTTCATCCATATAAGTGCCGCCGTAGGTTCCTGTCCAGAGGTTCTCGCCAACCATAAGAGTTGTTTCCAGTTCACCAACTATTGGTGATTCTAAATAGAGTTGAATTTTATTTATCTGGTTTGCAACTTCAGTGCTGTTGTTAGAGCAGATTCGACCAATTAAAACTTCTGCAAAGAAATCTGCTTCGTTCTCTTCACCCCATAAACTGTTGTTATTATTATTCCAGTCGGGTCCAGCACCCGGAGCTGCGGAACGATCAAGACAGCCATAATACATATCTGCCGGGATATCGTCATCAGCATATCCAGACCCGGGATCAGCATATAATCCTCTGTCTGGAATGATGTCCGTATCTCCACCCAGAAGTACGAATTGGACAGGATAATCGTCATATTTTGCAATGATATAGTTGCGGATCTGGTCTCCGACGTCAACACCCGGATAATTGATCATAATATCGCTTACGAGTGTGACCTTTGATTTCAAACCTCTCATTGTATGGAAATCAGCAAGAGCCTGATAATCATCCTCAAAGGCATCGTTGGTGATGATTATGTAATCCCATCCGTCAGCTTTTGACTGTGGAATCGTGTAGGTAGTTAGAAGTTCGATATTATCAACAAGAGCTGCCAGTCTGGCTTCAATAGCAGGATTTTCATGAAGAAATCTCTGCGAATTAGATGCAGTATTATCATAGGAAGTCTCTACGGTTACAACAGCTTTTTTGTAGTAGCTTAGTTCCTTTGTAGAAGGGATATAGGTAATAGGAGTTGCAGCAAAAGAGCCCACAGAATAACCTGCAAGATAATGTGTTGAATAATCATTGTATTGCCTGGTTGGGAAAGGTGAGTCACTTGAATAGATAGCTCGGTCTGGAGGAGTAAATTCTGCCTGATCTAATAATGAAAGAGGTGTTGGTTGCTGTTTGGGGTAGATCGTGTAGTTTCCGAGAGGAGTTTATTCATAGAATTCAATTGATATATCAGAGATGGCTTGTTCTTGCGGGAGGAGAAGATTAATGCCAATATAGGGCAGGGAAGGTTCGCCTGGATTTCCAAGATGGTAGCTGTCTTCCAGTTGAAGAATAGCATATTCACCATCGAATTCGATTTCAGGAGCATTAAAGTAGTAGGTCTTTGTTATCACATCTGCAAAACTGATGGATGCAATAAAAAGAATGAGTATTAGGATACTTAGTTTTTTCATACTGATCCCCTTAATTTATTTTATATTTCTAATTTTCCGTTTTTAAAAAGAATTTTATTATCGACTTTAATGATTTTATCTAGCATATAGAATTGTGCTATCATATTTGAGTCTATGCCGGTAGCTTCGAGTTCATACCAGCCAACCTGCAGAGTGAGCGCACCAAAGATCTTTGTATTTATGTATGGATGATGAATATTCTTATGCAGTGCGGGATTCATTCCAATAGTAAACGAACCAAGGAGATCTTTATCTCCACTGGCGTTTTTAAAAAGTGTTTGAAGCTTATCATTATCCGTCTTTGCTTTCATTTCTATGATCTTATTGTCATGAATAATGATATCGACTTCTTCAAAGAGTGTGTCGTAGAGATAGGCGAAATCCGTATGGAATTTTCCATTGATCTTGCCTTTTTCGAGCAATCCAACAACGAGTCCGCCCGGAAGTTCAGAATCTGTAGCAGGTGAATTCGCAATGCCGTCTTTGACCTGAATCACTCTGTCCGTTGGAAGATTTATCTCGATCATACTGCCATTACTATCATCAATGGAAATATTCTTAGATTCCGCAAGTAGATCTTTTACCTTGTTACATCTTTCAGTAAGACTTTTCGGATCTTCGTTCAATGCTCTCCAGTACATTTCGCTTCGGAGTTCTGCATCAGCTTCCTGGAAATTGTTATAGATCGTATCGATTGTAAGGAAGCGGACATCCGTTTCATAGGTTTTGCGGACGTTTTCCCGTTTTGCTTCTTCAATGAGATCACTTTTTTTGATGAGTTCTTTGCTGAGGGGTTCCCCTTCGATCTCATCAAGGAATTCTCCTGAAAAGATAATATGGGCATCTATATCATTAATAAGGAAATCACTGATCACATCCTTTGTGGCATAGGAAAGCGGGACATAACGGATGAAATTATACTCCATTCGTTTTGTCCAGAAGATAGGTATTGCATAGGCGCCATGACGGGCGATCTCTACCATAAGGTCTTCAACAAGTTTTCTATGCATCGGCTGGTAGCTGATAACAACTTTTTCGTTTTCTTTTATACCAAGATTGTGAGTAATGATCTTGTTGGCTATGTCTTTGAAGCGTACCTTGATGACCCGCTCTCTTCGCCAGTCTTCAATCTCCTGGTTGAGAAATACATGTAGGGCATTAGTTTTATTGAGTTCTGCTTCCCCGAGAGAGACGTCAACGAAATAGTTCTTTGCAACAGCCCGAAAGTATTTTTTGATAGTGCCCCGCACGTGCTCGGATTCCACCAGTTCAATAAGTCCGGCGCTTTCAAGCTGTTGCATATCATACCAGAGCGCATTGGGTTTGATCTTGAACTTCAGTGCGAGTTCCTGGGCTGTATATCTCTTATCAACCAGATGACGAAGAATCTTCAGCCGCCGGTCAGAGGAGAGGGTCTTTATTCCTTTGAGGGTTGAGATATAAAATATTTCCTGCATAGAATTTATTTTCCTAATTCATTAAATTAAGCCTGCGGGAGTATTTCATCCCGCAAGCCCATCAATAATTTACTGCAATAAGAGTAATTTTTTCGTAATTTCTTTCTGGCCTGTGGTGAGTCTATAAAAATAAACTCCACTAGCAACCGATTTGTTGGAGCTGTCTTTTCCATTCCATTCGATCTCAAAATGAGGTCCATCATCAATATTAGGTGAGAAAGTTTTCACGAGCTGTCCTTTGATGTTGTAGATGGAAAGTTCAACTTTCTGAATATTCTGCGGCAATGCAAAGGAGAAGGTAGTGGAATTTTGAACAGGATTCGGGAAGTTTTGGTGAAGTGATACTGTCTGAACAGGGTGAGGATCATCAACACTGACAGCGGGTATTTCATAACTAGTACTTGGATCGCCGATGAGGACATCGTCAATATACCAGCCATAGTAAGAATTTACTGAAGTATCAGAGCCAAAATTCCAGCGCATATTTGCTGTACTACCCGCATAGGAAGAAAGATCAAATTCAACTTGCTCCCATTCATCCAATTGACCACCAAAGCCCTGAGCGCTGAGAGCAGAAATATTTCCAGTATAACCACCTTCTGGAGTTATCAAACTGTAAGCTGTTCCGCCGTTTGTTGAGATGGTTACATTTCCACCATCCCAAAGGGTAGTAGTGCCCTCGAAATCATAATAATGCCAGAAATAAAGAGTAGCATCTGCTGGAACAGTGAACTCTGGAGAATCAAGTGTCCAGTCTGCATAATTAGTACCATAATATCCACCAAGTACAGTTGCCCAGAGGTTGATTCCGGAGTGAGCAGTAATGCCGCCAGCAGTTGGTTCTCCCCACTGCCATCCACCTGCATAACTACTTACAAAATTACCGTCATTAGCTTCAAAATCAGAATAAAGATCTGCGTACCCAAGATGATAGTCATATTGTGCATCGCCATTTACAGTAAGTGTTCCAATATAAGGAACATGACCTTCAGCAGTCACATAAAGAGTATATGTGAAGTTCGGAAGACTGACTTCGTAGCCGCCGCCAGCTGTCTGCACGGAAGCATACTCTTCACCATTATCGCTGCGGCAGTAGGAGAGGGTTGCATTTCCAAGAATTATGAAATCATCATACACATTACCGGAAATGAAGCCACTCTCAACAGGATCGAGCTGCATGTCATGAGTGTTAGCTCCATATCCAAGGAAGTAGCTCAGTTCCTGATAGGGATTGAATCCCCATTTATTAATATAAATATCATAATGATCAACTGCTTGGTCCGAGGTAACATTATAAAATCCTGAGGAATTTGTTACTGCGGTGAAAAGAGGATCATCATCAGGTACTGCTCCTTCTTCAAAGAAGCGCACCTCTGCACTGGAGATAGCAGAACCATTATCACTGTCAGTCAGTGTGCCGGACACAGTTCCGAATGCAACAATAACAGGAAAATCTTCTTCATAAAGATCATAACCAGTTTTTGATATGATAGCACGGACTATACCAAGTTCATCAGGAGTCATAAGCAGGGAGTTGCTCAAGGTGTTGGTGTAGCCGTTGTTATTAAGCTTTGCCCAGAGCATTGTTCCGTTATCAGTACAATATTGATTGATAGTAGCTTCCAGATTCATTGCGAGGGTATCATACAAACCAAACGTTGTTGTAACATCGATGTTCGGATCAGTTAAGCTTAAAGCATTGATTATGAGAGCTTCATTAAAGAGAAGATAGTCATCACCAGGGCGCTGTCCGCATATTTGAAGAGTGGGCCCAAATTGAAAGTTGATTGAAAGAACAGCTTCGCCGTTTGTATCTGTTACAATAATGTCTGAAGTAAAATCAAGCCCTTCTGCCCAGACGTTTACGCCGATTTCAGGATTGATGCCATCGCTGTCCATAACTGTTACTGTAACATCCGTTAATTGATTAACATTTATATTGTCAGGAGTGATATCTACCTGAACAGGCACGATCGCATCGAGAAGAGTAATGTAAGGTATTGTGTTGTAGGCAGTAACTGTAAGCGTCATCTGTCCGGGATTGACTAAAGGAACATCCAGGTTTACAGTAACGAGACCTGTTTCATCCGTGTAGCCGTAGCCATACAAAGTGCCGTCCATATATAATCCGACAAGAGCATTCTCAACACCTACAACTTCGACATCATAAGTTGTTGAGCCGAGTGGAATTATCGGATTGTGATTGACCGTCAGTGCGGCAGGTGTGTTTGTTCGAAGTTTGACGGAGGGATCTCCGAAAACTGTCCAATACTTGAATTCGTTAGTTCCACCTGAAAAATTTTCATCCATCATTTGCATGGCACCACTGAAAAAGTAGTTACCAAGAGTCGTGACTTTTTCATTTACGAGGAACATATTTGCATGGTACTCAGCTATCATTGGAGGTTGCCAATCCTGGCTTATGACCGATGCATATACGCCGATTGCGCCGGTTGGAATTCCTGTTGTGCTATTCGTTGCCCGAGCCCATGCTTCTGCGAAACATGTTGAGCTCACAAAGTTACCATTCAGACAGGCAACACAGATAACTGAAGGATACATATAATCATTGGTCAGCGCATTAATATTTGAGACTGAAAATCCGGTTGTTCCCCAGGATGTTGTTGAACCGTGACCACAATAATTCACCAGACTTCGTCCATTGTTGATTGCATTTGAAACATCAGAAGCAGTTCCTGAGGGATCATATATCTGGTCAACATGAGTATAGTTCCACGCGAGTAGAGAGTCACGAATGATGTTCATCATAACATAATCTGCCCAGCCATTGTATCCAATACCTGAGCCCTGTGCAGATGCGACGCCTGTTCCTTTATGCATCCAGTCACCTGAAATGAGAGGGTTGGATTCATAATAAAGCACCCTGTCGACCTGGGTTTCCACGTGTGCGCTGCTTTCTGCAGAGAATCGTCCGACGAAAGCATCGGGATAGAGGTCTCCACCCTCAAGGCATGCATAAAGGGGATCTTTATTATTTTCATATGGAGTAACTTGAGGAGCATCGCCAACAAGAAGAATGAAAGCGAGATTCCATGTATCATAGAGATTTTGGATGTAGTTTTTGATGGTTGTATAATTATTTCCCAGTGTGCTGACATTAACCATCTGAGTTGGAATACCCTTCTTGTTCTTCCATTCGTACAGGGGTTGCATTTCATCTGCAAAATCATCATAAGTTATGATGAGCATAGATCCAACAGCAGGAGTGGGAGTGTGTCGATAGTGTTGTGATGCACGTTCAAAATTTATGAACTGTGTCTTATAAATCTCAAGGAAAGATGCAACAACTGATTCTTTTTCAAAGAGACCCACATCCTTGGTGTTTACGTCGCTATAGCCATTTTCAGTCACCTGCACACTTATATTCGTGTACACACGAAGTTTATGCTGTACAGGATTATACTGGATGGGCTGAATCTGTATGACCATACCACGAGCATCCCGCATAATGTAAGGATCGCGTGCAAACACGATTTCCTCTGGATACCATGCATCCTCATGATACATGGCATCAAAAGTGTAGGGCACATCTTCAGGATCGATTTCACGAGAGAAGCTGCCTTTTGAAGGCATCACGTCGATGTTTTTAAATTCTACAAAATCGGAATGAACGATTGTTATTTCCATGTGTGAACGGGGAGGTATAAGAACACTTCTATTAATATGAGGAAGTTCAGGATAACCTCGATCAAGGAATAATCCCTCATGAGGAAGAATAATCTTTGAGTATGCCTTGCCGTCAATAAGCACCTCTTCTTTATAGAAGCCATTGACTGCATACTCGATCTCAATGAGGTTATCGTTTGATGTGAGCACATTCACTACAACGTCTTGTTCAGCGTCCTTGTTGAGTGGCACCCATGTTTGCTGCCCTGCAAAAAGAGTAGATGCAAGAATCAGCAGACTAATAAGAATGAAAAATTTTTTCATTGTAGGTCCTCCCTAACGTATCAATATCATTTTTCTAATTATTTCTTTATTATTGGTCGTTAATCTATAGAAATATATTCCATTGGCTACCGGTTTTTCAGTCATATCCTTGCCGTCCCATTGCAGCTCGTGAAGAGGACCGGTTGATATATCAGGAATGAAGGATTGTACCAGTTGACCTTTTATGTTATAAATTTTCAATTCAGCTTTGGATACATTCATAGGCATCATAAAGGAGATGGTCGTGGAGTTGAGAACAGGATTCGGGAAGTTCTGTTGAAGTTTTGTAGTAACGATCTGATGATCGGGGTCATTATCATAAATTGGAATGGGATAACTTGTGGTAGGATCGCCATAAAGTACATCATCGATATACCAGCCCCAATATTGATTAGCTGAATAATCTGACGCAAAGTGCCAGCGGAGGATCGCATTATCACCAGTAAAGCCGTTGATATCAAACTCGACCTGTTCCCAATCATCAATACTGCTTCCGAAGCCGGGTTCACCAAGCGCGCTGATTGTACCGGTATATCCACCTAAAGGTGTAATAACTTCAAAGCTTATACCTCCATTGGTTGAGATAGATACATTTCCGCCATCCCAATAAGTGTATGAGCCCTCAAAATCATAATAATGCCAGAAGGTCAGCATACCGCTGCCGCTTATTGAGAATTCGGAAGAATCGAGTGTCCAGTCTGCGTAGTCAACACCATAGTAACCATCAAGCACTGTAGCCCAGCACTTTGTGCCGGAGTGAGCGAAAATCTCGCCACCGGATGGGACACCCCACTGCCAGCCACTCGCATCATTACTGACAAAATCACCATCATCCTGTTCGAAATCCGCAAAGATCGCAGCATTTCCAAGATGATAGTTTATGATCATATCACCTTCGACAGTTAAGGTTCCTGAATAAGGAACATGTTGGGATGATGAAACATATATATTATAAGTAAAGTTTGGAAGTATTACTTCATAAGTTCCACCACTCACGTCAACTGATGCGTATTCTTCACCAGTGTCAGTACGGTAGTAGGAAAGAGTGCCGGAACCAAGTATGAGGAAGTCATCGATAAGATGTCCGGTAACCATGCTGCTTTCAACTGGATCTATAACAATGTCATGTGTGTTTGCACTATAGTTAAGGAAAAAGCCGAGTTCCTGATATGGATCAAATCCCCATTTATCTATGTATATATCATAATGCTCGACAGGATATTCAGTTGTTATTTCGTAAAAACCTGTTGCATCCGTTTCATCACTAAAGAGGGGTGGTTCTGTAGGATCGCTACCCTGCTCATAGAAGCGTACTTCAGCATCGGTTATTGCAACACCGTTGTCGGAATCTGTAACAATACCCGATACAGTACCGAACACCTCGATAGTAGTAAAGGTTTCCTGATACATGTTATATCCGGATTTCATAATGCCTGCAAGCACGTTGGTGATACAGGTCGGAGTATAGGTGATCTCATCTTCTGAAGAATAAATCGTTGTGTCCTCAGCCACTATGTATAGATTGTAAGTACAGTCGGTTTGATCCTGAGAGAAGAGCACAGTGCCGGGTAAATTCAAACCGAAAGTGTCCTGAAGACCGAAATCTGTAGTAAGCCAAATTGCCGGATTGGTGAGGTCAAGTCCACCTGTAATGGCAAAAGGTTCTTCGACAAGATTGTAGCCGTCACCGGTTCTCCATCCGATCACATTGAGGATCGTGTCGCCACCGTATTCACCGCCAAAGTTTAAGGTGCAGCTTCCTGAAGCATTTGTAATACCGGAAGTTGTGCCATATACGCCGGGTCCTGTGATGAGAATGTTCACGTCAGGAATGGGAGTTGTGCCATCTTCTTCAAATACATCTATGCTTACATCAGTCAATGTATTGATCGGCATGGAGCTAGGTGTGATATTTACTACTGCAGGAGTAGCAACCAAGACTGTTGTAAGAACGGGCTGATATTGAGGTTTGGTGACAATAATGTCTGCTGTTCCTGCGACAGTGAAAGGATCAATGAGAACATCCGCAGTCCCAAAATCATTAGCAAGAGCAGCACCATGAAGCACTCCGTTCATAGAAATAGCAACATAAGAGCCGGGCTCTGCTTGAACAGAAAAGGTCGTTGAACCTATTGGGAGCAAGCCGGGGAAAGTAACTGAATTAGTAGAACCTTGAGTCATATACACTACAACAGATGGGTCGCCAAGAAGGTTATATGCCTGCCAATAGTAGAGAGGGCTTGAATGTTGAGGATAGCTAAGATTTGCAGCTTCAGTCACTGCAAGGTTACCTACGAAATTCAAAGCATCCTGGCATACATAGTCAGTCACGAAAGGAGCATCATAAGCGCCCCATGAGGTTTCGTCATAAGTGGGAGGAGTAGGACCGCTTCCCACTGTGGGAAAAGCACCAATTGCCCAGTACACATCTTCATGCCAATAAGAAGAAGGAGCAGATGCGATATAACCGATCGCTCCAGTCGGGTCGCCTGTAGAAGCATCCGTTGCTCGTGCCCAAGTTTCTCCAAAGCATTCGGTATAACCGAAATCGCCGGAAAGGCAGCAGTTCCCAATCGCAAGAGGATATTTACCAACATTTGTTAAATTATTTACCATAGTTTGGTTCATATTAGGAGTACCCCAGCTTGTCTGGCTTCCATGAGCTGTGTAGTTTATCATACAAATACCATCATTGATGGTGTCATAACATCCGTCATAAGGTGAAGTGAGGTAAGCATAAACATCAACAAATCCATGTGTAGCATTGAAATAATTATCTGTACCGTAATTTACAACCGGCTGCCCGTGTGTGGGATTATGGCCGCTACCATCGTAACCAGCGATAAGTGTTACATTATCCAAAAATGATGGATTTGCAAATTGATATTTTTCGTAATATAGAGTTCTATCTATTTGAGTTTGTAGCTGGGCTGTAGTCGTAGCTGAAAATCTTCCATAATACATTTCCGGAAACATATCGCCGTCAACACTGCAATAATAGAGGTCTGTAACTTTGCTTGTGGATGAACCTGTTTCGGAAGTGACCTGTCCGGTGTCACCGACAAAAAGCACAAAGCTTGGAGCCGGATCAGAAGGAGTTCCTGCATTATACTGGTCATGAACCCATGTTTTAATTTGAATGGCAGTGGTACCGATTACATCGGTATAACCAACAATAACTTCAAATCCTTTTTGGGTTTTCCATTCGATGAAATCTTCAAGAGTAGCTTCGAACATTCTATGTGCAACAATGAGATATTTCACAGGATAGGTTACAAGGTCGGGATGGCTGGGATAGCCGTGATCTCTGCCGTTAAATATTCTCTTAGTGATCACATCAAAGTAGGGTGAATAGGTTGCAGCTTTGATGTATTCGGTCTCTGCGATGTCAGGATTGTGAAAGGTAACCTGAACTTTTATGTTATTGTAAAATTTGATCTTTTCTTCAACAGGATTATAACGAACAGGTGCAACGACCAATTGGGCTAAACGAAGACCCCGCAATGTGCCAAGAGCTTCAACTGTTGCGAGTTCCTCTTCATTATACGCATTTACATTATACTCATCTTCATCGAATTCAAATGGAACTGTAGAGGGATCTGTGCTTTTGGAAAGCGAGGGCTGCACCGGCATGATCTTATTGAATATCTGATAATCTGAAAGATCATATTCGCAGATAGTATAATCGAGAACTTCTATTGAAATTTCAGCCCCCAAAGGAATCTCGATAAGTTTTTTAATAGCCGGAAGTTTTGGAGAACCGATTTCTCCAATATAATAGCCGTCAGGAATACGAAGTTCAGTAAAAACTCCTTTTTCAGACGACACGTCCAGAGTCGTTATTTCTGAAAATTCAAAAGTAATATCTAAATTATAATAGGAATTTTCAGTAATTTCAAATTTAGTTTCTGCTTTTTCCAAAGCGATACGTGAACTGCTGGCAAAAGCCAGTGAAGCCACAAATGTGAACAGCAGAGCTAACACCAATGTTTTCTTCATCGAAAACCTCCGATTCATTCTTTTTTTTATTCTAAAATTATTTTATTCAAAAAAATTTGATTAAAAAATTGTTCATACAGTTTCATTGTCAAGTGAAATCAATTTTTTATTTATTTTTTTGATATTCTTGACTTTTTACAGTTCCCGAAATTATTAACATCATGATTGATGAAAATATTATTTTGCGTGGAGGTAACAGTACATGGAAACTAAAAAAATGTTAAAAAAAGTAAAAAGTGAAGTCGGCAATGTGCTTTCAAAGGTTGCAAACAAGGCAGAAGTTGTTGCAAAAATATCAAAATTGAAGCTTGGTATTGCAAAAAAAAATGCGAAGATAAACAGCAACTTAAAAGATATTGGCGAGTATGTCTATAGCAAGAAAAAGGAATTTCTTAATGACTCCTATATTGCTGATATGTTCAAAGAAGTTGATGGGATAAAGCAGTCGATAGAGGATATCAAAGCTAAAATTGAGGATATAAAAATATTTCATAAAGAGAAGTATACTTCTATTGATAAACATCACAAAGGTGACTCAAAGCCGGTAGAGTAATATTATTTTGAAGCGATTAATGGCTCTTGATTATGGAGAACGGCGTATCGGGGTCGCACTTTCTGATCCGGAGCAGCTTATTACCTTTCCTTTTAGTACGATCCATTCAAGAAAAACTCCAGACGTAGTGAAAGAAATTGTAAGGATAATCAAAGATCAGGATGTGGGAGTGCTCATTGTTGGGAATCCATTAAATGAAGACGGCACGGATTCTAAAAAATCAAAAGAAATTAAGAAATTTATAACGATGCTCTCTAATCACATTTCAATTCCTATCAATCTTTGGGATGAATATTATACAACGAAATCTGCAATTCGCCTTCTGAACCAGGCGAACAGAAGACTCAAGAAAAATAGGGATAAAGTTGATCAACTCGCTGCATCTTTCCTTTTGAAGGATTATCTCGAACATCACATTGAACAATAACATTCTATGAGAAAAGCTTTTTTAGCATTAATAATAATTGTATTTCTATATTTCGCTTTTTACACAATATCCAGTATGTATGTTAAATATCCGATACTTAATAAAACCATAGACATTTCAAAGGGTTCTTCTGTTGTACAGATCGCAAAAAAACTGGAGCAAAAGGAGATCATTCATTCTGCAGCACTTTTTGTTGTGATCAATAAATTCTTACCGGCAGATAAACAACTCAAGTACGGCAAATTCAATTTTACAGGGAAATATTCCTTTTTAGATGTGCTTCATAAGCTAACAAGTGGGGAGGTGGTGACCAATCGTGTTACTGTTCCTGAGGGGTATACTGTTCGGCGTACAGCCAGTTTGCTTGCTCGCCAGGAGCTTGCTGATTACACAACTTTTATGTCGCTCTGTACTGATTCCTCATTTGTCGGCAGCTTAGGATTACCGATTCAGAATCTTGAGGGTTTTCTTTTTCCTGAAACATATTACATTCCTTATTTTGCGGATGAGAAATATATCATTCAAATGATGGTTGATAATTTTTTTCTTCAGCTTGAAAATGTTCATCCTGAGCCGATGTCCTTTGACTCATTATATGGAGTAGTTATCATGGCATCGATCGTCGAGAGAGAAGCAGTTTTTGATGATGAACGTCCGCTTATCGCAGGAGTGTATAACAAGCGGTTAAAAGATAAAATGCTTCTTCAGGCAGATCCAACTGTTGCATATGCGCTGGAATTGAATAGGGTATCACGGAAAAAAATATATTATGAAGACCTCAAAATCCAATCAGATTATAATACATATTTATATAGTGGGCTTCCGCCAACGCCTATTTGTAATCCAGGAATACGGTCTATTCTCGGGGCATTGCACCCACAGGAAACAGATTATTTATTCTTTTTCGCAGGCAAGAACAAGAGGCATATTTTTTCAAAGACTTATAGGGAACATCTTAAGAAACTTAATAGAATATAAGCTGGATAAATTTGAATATCGAATGATGATTAACGATTTAAGATTTGAGAAGTAGTATGATCTAAAATCTTCAATTGGTGTTCGATGTTCTTAAATCTAAGAGTTCTTATCTTACCTTCAACATTTTTTGAGTGAAGGTCTTTCCATCAAGAATTATTCTATAGAAATACACGCCGGCAGGAACATCTTTTCCTGTCTGATCTGAACCATCCCAGTTTAATGTAATGAGATTGTTGTTTGCTTGAGTAGTTAAGATATTAACAAGCTGTCCTTTAATATTATAGATCCCAATTTCAATTTTAGAAGATTGATTATTTTTCAAAGTAAAGGCAATAGTTGTGTTGCCACTAAATGGATTTGGGTAATTTGTGGCTTCTGTGATCGCATTCTGCTGCGGTTCATCAACCGAAACCGAGTTCATGACATAAAATGAATATGCCATTGGAGCACCGATATATGGATTGTTTTCGCTCCTGCCGGAGTTGTCTGCAGCATGGATATAATAATTTATGATAGTTCCATTCGGTTGTGCAGGGATGCTTGCTGAATAAATATTGCCGAAAATATGATTCAAAGTAAGCTCGTTGAATTGAATATCCGTAGAGCGTTTCCAGTACACAAGGAGAGAATCGGAGATCAAAGATTCGCCACTGTATGCATATATGTTAGCAGTAATACCAATTTCATCGGAGGTGCTCACGGTATCTGCAATCGGAACATGATAAATGTAGAGCATTCCCTGGTCTGTTACGCCCATTGTTCTGCAGTGCAATGCATCTGTGGAGTACCATGAGCCAGTGAAACCGAGCACTTCATAGCCGGGCATTGCTGCTTCGTAAGAAGCGATCGCCTGAGCATCATAGGAGCTTCCTGTTATCGGAACGAGGACTTTGTTGTTTAAAATGAGCGAGTTTGTGTAGGGCTGATTATTGGGAGTGTACACGCGCGGGACTTCATAGTTTGTTCCGTAGCAGCTCGGTTGGGATTCAAAATAATCAACCGCAGCTTCAATCTCATCATATTGGGAATGATAAGTGGGAACTTCACGAATGAGAATTTGGGTTGGGCTTAAATATTTTCCCCAACAGTCAACATGTTTGATATATTCTCCATTCACATCAGGGACGACATGGTAAGTTTCTATGCCAAGATAGTCTTCAACAAGCATGTTGATTTCGACGTGGGTTAAACTTGGATTTTCTTCCCATATGAGGTCTGTCGAAACTGATATTCCATGCCCGTCTGTCATATAATTGCCGCCTGTTGCGATAATATCCATATAATAGTAATCAATGCCAAAATAGGTCGAACAGAATGAAGGGATTGCATTGTCATTAGGTCGGGTACGATTATAGTGAAAATCTGTTATTCCAGGTTCGTTATTTCCATTAAAAATAAACCATGGACCGTAATCTCGTGTCCATTTTGAGTTTGATGGTGTAATGAGATATTCACAGTTATCTGTGTTAACTCCATATGAAGTGAACAATGATTCCACAGTATATTGCTGATTAATGGATGATACAATCGTATATACAATTACATCTTCAGCCATTTCTGCAATTAGAGCCATTGGAATTCCAAAATAACCGTCCCCTCCATAATTAATTAAAACTCCCTGCACCGGATCAAATTCCGCAGGTTGACGAACAGGAGCTGGAGGTTCGAGTGTCGGGCGAAAATCCTTCCCGATCTCGTCAAGATGAAGTTTTTCCTCTTCAGTAAGCCAGATGGGAAGTTCGCCTGGATGTTCTTCATACCACTGTTCAGCATGAGGTATTTCAACACTATACATGCTTTCATTAATATTGTAATTAGCAGAAAGGGCAGTATGCAAACAGAGAAAGAGAGTTGCGATTATGATAATTTTCTTCATTAACAAATCTCATTGAATTTTTTATTTTGATGGAAATTCTTTATTGTGAATTTTTTGTCAATCCTCTTATCGAATAAATTTGGCATACCCCCAAAATTTTTCATATTCATGACACTTTAAGGAAAGCTTATTGAATATCATCCGTATAAATAGTAAAAGAAAGAAATAACCATAATAGTTAAAAGCACTTTCACACTGAGGTTCTCGAAGTGCGAAGTGGGACAGACCCTTCGACTGGTCTTCATTTCATTACGCCCAAGCAGGCAAGCTCAGGGTGACAACAGCAAGGATAGATACAAATTAACAGTTTTTCTAAAAGTAATTTTCCGCGAAGAATTCTCCGAAAACACTTTATTCATGCACTATTCAGAGAATCTTCATCGAATTTTTGGGGGTATCCCTGTCTTATCGAATAAAAAACTTGCTTTTCAAAAACTCCTTTTCATTTTCTTGCATACTGAAATTATCCATCAGAATAAAATTTTTAGTTGAGTCGTGTGAAAAAGAAATATTTAAAACCAAGTATGTTTAAGCGTTTTATTAAATTTACTATCAGGGGTTTGATCGGAGCGGTGGTAGATACTACTGTTCTGTGGTTTCTTACTACCTATGCATTCACGACTTATTTCGCAAAATATGTATTAGCGCCTTCGATTTCCTTTGAGGTCGCCATACTCGTGAGCTATGTGATCATCTATTTCTGGATATGGAATCACATAGTGCTAAATAGTTTCAAAGATTTTATTCGGCGGATACCAAAATACAATGCAGCGGTATTATTATCTTTTGGAGTGAAGCTCATATTGCTCAACATTATCAAGCAAGTATTTCATTTCGATGTGGTGATATGTAATTTGATCGCACTATTTTTCTCCGGTTTCATAAATTTTTTTACTAACGAGAAAATAATTTTCAAAGAGCAGAAAACGGCAGTCGAAGATATTTACGAAAATCTTTAATATTTGAAAACACGAAAGGCACGAAAAACAAGAAAGACGCAGAAAAATATTTTTTAAGAAAAAATTTATGTAAATCAAAGTGCTATTTTAAAAGTAATATGCAAAGAAAAATGAGTACATTTTCTTTGGAAGAAGTATATATGAGTTTACTCTAAAAAGTGTACGATTTGAAATATGTTAGAAAATGCATCAAATATTTGGAAACCGATGAATCGGTTACAATTAGTTATCTTTCTATTAACCACCAACTTAAGTTGGTGGTTAATGAAACAAAAAAATACATTAACCGTTTCAACGGTTTCTCGCTTTCTTAAATTGAACTTTTTAGAGAGGACTCATATATGGAATGTTTAGAAGAAGAGTTAACTTTAATTTTAATAACTAATTTTTTTGAATTCCATTTTTTGTGATTTTCGCCTGCCCCGTAAAGAGGAACGACTGTATCGGGGTGCTTTTCGTGGTTTAAAAAATATTTGTAGGAGATTTAGTGAATGATCAAACAGCTCGTGTAGTCGTGTTTTCTACTCCGATGTGTTCATGGTGCAGAAAGACAAAGGATTATCTCAGAAAACATAATATACGTTTTAAAGATGTAGATGTGGCAAGGGATCAAGCTGCAGCGCGCGATATGGTGCGTCGAACAGGGCAGCAGGGAGTTCCGGTTATTATGATAAATAATCATCCTATTATCGGTTTTGATAAAAATAAAATAGACAGATTATTGGGAATTCAGGATAGAAGTTAAAAAAGAAAGGTAGCAGTCATGCATGATCTCATAATTATTGGTGGCGGACCTGCGGGACTTACTGCAGGAATCTATGCAGCAAGATACAAATTGAAAACAGTACTTATTGAGAAAGCTCCTTTTACCGGCGGACAACTCTTAAAAACATCTCATATTGAGAATTATCCCGGATTTGATGAGCCGGTATTGGGATATGATCTTGCTACCAAAATGGAAAATCAGGCAGTTCGTTTCGGACTTGAGGTGAAAAAAGAACCAGTAACAAAGATAGAATTTTCAAATGAGATAAAAAGTGTCTATACAGAGGAAAATGAATATCATACGAAGACAGCAATAATCGCAACCGGCTCTCAACCTAGAATGCTTGGGATTCCGGGAGAAAAGGAATTTTACGGAAGGGGAGTTTCCTATTGCGGTACCTGCGATGCACCTTTCTTTAAGGACAAGGTCGTTGCTGTGATCGGCGGTGGAAATACAGCGATTGAGGAAGCTCTACACATTGCAAAATATGCTTCCAAAGTGTATATTGTCCATCGAAGAGACGAACTGCGTGCGGATAAGATCTGCCAGGAAAAAGCTTTTGCTGAGGAGAGGATTGAGTTCGTATGGAATTCAATAATCAAATCAATAGATTTCCAAACTTCCGGAGATAGACAAATTACGATTTTCAATAAAAAAACCGAGAAGGAAAGCAAATTAAAAGTTGACGGAGTTTTTGTTTTTATAGGTTTGAATCCAAATACGGAACTCTTCAAGGGGCAGATCGATCTTACAAAAGATGGGTTTATCGCACAGAAACCAGGCGAAGAGATGAAAACGAATATTGACGGTGTTTTTGCTGCTGGTGATGTGCGTGATAAGGTGTTGAGACAAATTGTCAATGCTGCTGGTGATGGCGCTGTAGCTGCCTTTGAAGCGAATAAATATTTAACTGAACATAGTATCTAAAATAATAAGGAGTAAGTAATGGCGTTAGCGTTAACTGAAGAAAATTTCGATAAGATCGTGAATTCGGGCAAAATTGTATTAGTTGATTTCTGGGCGGAATGGTGCATGCCCTGCAGAATGATTGGTCCAATTTTTGAGGAACTTGCCAATGAAATGGATGCTGAAAAGGTTACCTTTACAAAATGTGATGTTGATACAGAAAGAAATATTGCAGTAAAATTCAGCATTACAAGCATTCCCAGTATTCTGTTTTTTAAGGATGGAAAGGTTATGGATCAGGTTGTTGGAGCAGTCCCCAAACGGATGTTTGTCGATAAAATCAATGAACTGATATAATGTATTAACTACTTAAATTCTTACAATCAACTCAGGAGTTCGTCTTCTGAGTTGATTTACTTTTTAAAAACAACATGAAAGAAATTACTTTTACACTTAATGACAAGAAGGTTGCAGTAACGATATATCCAATGAAGCGCCTTATCGATGTTATCAGAGAAGATTTTCATTTGACCGGCACAAAAGAGGGATGCGGTATCGGTGAATGCGGAGCTTGCACGGTCATCGTTGATAAAAAAGCAGTATGTTCATGTATGATGCTGGTCGGGCAGGTCGAAGGAAAAGAAATCATCACAATAGAAGGTATTGAAAAGGATGGCGAACTTTCTCCTTTGCAAAAAAACTTCATTAAATATGGCGCTATCCAATGTGGGTTTTGCACTCCGGGTATGATCATGAGCGCCACTGCACTGCTCATGGAAAATCCACAGCCAACCGAAGAAGAAATTCGCATCGCAATATCAGGAAATCTCTGCAGGTGTACGGGTTATGTGCAGATAATCGAGGCGATACAAGCAACTGCAGACGAGCTTAAAACTCAATAATTCTGCTTAATTTATGACAGATAAAATGATCCCGTTACCTTTTGAGAGACTTCTCGGTCGAATTTTTCAGGAATATGAGCAGAACAAAACGATCTTCGGTATTCATGATACTCAATTTTATCACAAAAAAGATAAAAAATTCTACAATGTTTTGAATGCAAAGATTGAAGAGCCGATCGGACCGGCTGCCGGACCGCACACTCAACTCGCACAGAATCTAATCGTCTCCTATCTTTGCGGCGGGAGATTTTTCGAGCTGAAAACCGTCCAGAAATTGGATGAACTCGAGATCGAAAAGCCCTGTATCGATGCGCCCGATGAGGGCTATAATACTGAATGGTCAACCGAGTTGACTGTTACTCAGGCATATGATGAGTATTTGAAAGCATGGTTTGTTATTCATTTATTAAACGAAGAGCTCAAACTTTCTGCAAACGAGCAAACCGGATTTCTTTTCAATATGAGTGTGGGATATGATCTCAAGGGCATCAAAACCAAGAAGATAGATGATTTCATCAAGCAGTTGAAAAACGCAGAACGTAATCCTTTATTTAATGAATATAAAGAAATTCTAAGAAGATTTTCTGAAAGCAATACCAAATATTCAAAAACCATTGAAAAAGTTTTATCATATATTTCCCCCGATATCTCAAATTCGATAACACTCTCAACAATGCATGGGTGTCCACCTCAGGAGATAGAGTCGATCTGCGAATATCTTATCACAGAAAAAAAACTGCATACCTTTGTCAAACTCAATCCGACCTTGCTTGGTTATGACAGAGTGAGAAAAATTTTAGATGCTCAGGGTTTTTCGCATATCGTTCTTAACCGTGAAAGTTTTGAGAAGGATCTTCAATTTGAGGATGCAATCCCGATGCTTAGGAGACTTGCTCAAGTTGCCGAATCAGAAAGTAGAGATTTTGGAATTAAATTATCAAATACATTAGCTGTAATGAACAAGGATACGGTTTTGCCCGGGGACGAAAAATATATGTCCGGCAGAGCCCTGTATCCGCTCACAATCAATCTTGCTGCTGAGATATCGAAAGAATTAGATGGAACATTACCGATTTCATTTTCAGGCGGAGCATCCTACTGGAATATTGTTGATATTCTGGAAACAGGAATTAAACCGATCACTCTGGCTACTGATCTTCTCAAACCGGGCGGATATGTGCGCCTGAAACAGCTTGCAGAAACAATTGAAGAAAAAAATATTCCCGATTATCAAAGTATTCAAGTCGAGAAATTAGCTTCACTTGCTGAGAAGGCAATACACAACCCACAATTCTCTAAGAAGGAGCACCCTTCATCGGATTTGAAAATTGATAAAAAATTACCACTTCTGGACTGTTTTATTGCTCCCTGTAAAGAGCGCTGTCCCATTCATCAGGATGTGCCGGAATACATTCGAGCTATTGACGAAGAAGACTACGAAAAAGCGCTGCATATTATTATGACGAAAAACGCACTTCCCAATATAACCGGTTATATTTGCGACCAGCAATGCCAGACGAAATGTGCAAGATGGAATTATGAGAATTCCGTTTCAATACGTGAGCTTAAAAAGGTCGCTGCGGAGAAGAGTGAAACTCGAAGTTTGAAATTTGAAATTGGAAATTTGAAGAAACGAGTTGCTATTCTTGGCGCTGGACCTGCCGGATTGTCTGTAGCATATTTTTTACGAAAGTATGGATTTGAAGTACACATTTTTGACAAAAGAACGGAAGCAGGCGGAACTGTTCAAAATATTATACCGCGCTTCCGCATTCCCGATGATGTGATCAAAAAAGATGTAGAGTTTCTCAAAGAAATGGGTGTGATATTTCATTTTAATTATCAAAATCCAAAATTTATTAAAGATTTTAGAGATCAAAAATTTGAATTTATTTTTATCGGTATCGGCGCCCATATTCCCAAGATGCTGAGCTGGTGCAAAGAGAATGATAATATCTTCGAAGCACTCTCATTTTTAGAAGATTTAAAAGCTGGTAAAATTTTTAAACTCGGAAAAAAAGTAGCAGTCATCGGCGGTGGAAATTCTGCAATGGATGCTGCCCGTGCTGCAATTCGAGTTCAAGGTGTGGAGCAGGTTTCAATCCTTTACAGAAGAACTCAGGAATATATGCCGGCTGATAAAGAAGAATTTGATAATGCAATTAAAGACGGTGTAAATTTTCAAGAACTTATCAATCCGATTGATTTTACAGATTCCCAACTTCTCTGCCAGAAAATGGAGCTCGGAGAAGAGGATTCAAGCGGGAGAAGAAGACCCATTCCGATCGAGAATTCTCAAGAAAGATTGGAATTCGATTCGGTTATCATGGCAATAGGGGAAGAAGTTGATAGAGCACTTCTAAAAGAAAACGGTCTTGCATTTGAAGAAGGAGAATTAGTCTTCGATCCTGAAACTCTCGAAACTTCACTTGAAAATGTATATATCGGTGGAGATGCATTGCGCGGACCTTCAACTGTAGTAGAATCAATTGCAGACGGAAAACAAGTTGCTGAAGCAATTTTGGAGAAAGAGAAAATCATATTTAATGATATCCCCCAAACAAATTTTGATAAAGAGAAGAGATTCAGTCAACTGATCGAACATCAGGGGTATCTTAAGAAAGAAACAGAAGAATTGCACGATTCTGAAGAAATTTTGAGAGAATCCAGCCGCTGCCTGCAGTGTGATTTTCTGTGCGCAAAATGTGTCGAAGTTTGTCCGAATAGAGCGAATGTACTGATCAATTTGCTGAACGAAGACCATCCATTTAAAAAAGATTTTCAAATCATACATATTGATGATTTCTGCAATGAGTGTGGAAACTGTGCTACGTTCTGTCCTTATGAAAACAGCAAACCTTACAGAGAAAAATTCACATTATTTCATTCCGAGGAACCCTTTCATGAAAGTACAAACAACGGTGTTATATTTCACGAAAATCATGTAAAATTGAAATATAAAAATGCTGTGTATGATGGAATTTTGAGTGGGGCAAAAATACAGTGGCTATCCCAGCCCAATACCGAAAATATTGACCAGATTGAGTTCATAATTAAGAAGATAAAAAATAGCTATCTAATATAAACTCGAGCTGTCATGGACCATTCCATGACAAATAATTCAAAGGACACTATGGCTGAAGATGTAAAAATTGCATGTGAAAATTGCATATACTGGCACAATCATCATTGTGAAAATTTCTCATCCAAATGGATGGGAATGGTCACCGCAAAGCTTCAAAATTGCGGATCTTTCAAATCAAAACCTAAAAAGAAAGAAGAAAAAAAAGAAACCAAATCAGAAAAATCTTCTGAAAAAGAAGATAAGTAAGAAAGGAAAAACACATGGCACGAACAATTGGTAAAGGTGCATGGATAATCACTTTAAAAGGAATATTAGCGATCATTTTCGGATTAATCGCACTCTTCTATCCAGGGAGATCCATCGCCGTGTTAGCCCATGTTTTTGGGTTTATGCTTCTTATCGCAGGTGTTATTTTTATTGTTGGAGCGATCTTTCATACAAAACACAATCCGAGCTGGAGTTCATGGCTTTTGGAAGGGATCATTGACCTGATATTAGGTCTTATTATTGTAGCATTCCCTGTTTTTGCAATAGGTGCATTTATGTTACTCATTGGTATATGGGCGCTTCTTATGGGACTGTGGAGAATTTATCAAGCTTTCAAATTTAAGTCACAAAGAGGAATTCTGCTCTTCGGCGGAATAATTTCACTTATCTTTGGTATTCTTGTCCTCATAAATCCTTTTGCCGGTGCTGGTGCTGTGATGATGGTCATCGGAATTTGGGCAATTATATTTGGTCTTTCAGTTACTTTTCGGTCGTTTAACTAAGCATTAGATCATAAAGAAAAGGAAAATTATTCGGTTAGCTGAATAAGAATTATCATATTTATGCAACGGATGCCCATATCGACATGATCGGTATGGGCGTTCTCTGTCACTATGATGTACTCGAGGTGTGATTTTGGGATGAGTATGCACATTCCAACAATGAATAATTTGACATATATCTTTGGTATTCTTGTCCTCATAAATCCTTTTGCCGGTGCTGGTGCTGTGATGATGGTCATCGGAATTTGGGCAATTATATTTGGTCTTTCAGTTACTTTTCGGTCGTTTAACTAAGCATTAGATCATAAAGAAAAGGAAAATTATTCGGTTAGCTGAATAAGAATTATCATATTTATGCAACGGATGCCCATATCGACATGATCGGTATGGGCGTTCTCTGTCACTATGATGTACTCGAGGTGTGATTTTGGGATGAGTATGCACATTCCAACAATGAATAATTTGACATAATTTTTGTGCATTTTCAAAAACAAGTGATATTGAAATTATATTAGGAGATACTGGATGATGAAAATTATAAACATTACTCACAGTGTATTATTCTCGATCTATAAGATCAGGCGATTATCCTGTATTTTCTAGTGCAGGAATATTTTTTACAAACAATAGAACACAATAAAAAAAATATAAAAATATTTAGACCGGTATTTACATTGCTATGTAATTCTATCGGGATAAGGAGTAAAAAATGCGAACGAATAAATTCTTGGGCAGAGATTGGCTCAGCCCTGAAATCGATTACACGAAAGAAGAATGGGAATCATTGCTGCGTCTTGCAGAAGAGTTGAAGACACGTTATGCAATTAACGAAGATATGTCACACATCCTGAAAGGGAAAACGCTTTACACCATGTTTTTCAATAGTTCGCTTCGCACAAGAAGCACATTTGCAGCCGGCATTCAGCAGCTTGGCGGCTATCATGTTGACTTGGAACCCGGGAAAACATACACTCCCGCCCGTAAAGGGTTTGAGATTCCATATAAAACCGAAAGAATTTGTGATGTTGCCCAGGTTCTCAGCAGAACCGGAGATGCTTTGGCAATCAGAATGTATGGAGCTCCATCACAATGGATCTATGGCTTTGCTCATGAAACCATGAAGGAATTTGCATATTATTCGGATATTCCGATCATCAATATGGAATGTGACAAATATCATCCATGCCAGGCACTTGCGGATATGCTGACAATCAAGGAAAAATTCGGCGATTTCAAGAAGAAAAAATTCGTGATCAGTTGGGCATATTCGGGCTCAACCGCCAAACCCTTCGCAGTTCCGCAAAGTCTTGCTCTTGCGCCTTCTCTTCTTGGGATGGATGTCGTTCTGGCTCGTCCTAAAGGTTTCGAACTCGATCCTGAAATCACAAAAAAATGCCACGAATATGCATTACAAAACGGCACTACTTTTGAAGAAACCGATGATATGGAAGCCGCATTTGAAGGTGCTCATGTTGTCTATCCTAAATCGTGGGGTGCTCTTCCCTTCTTTGCTCAAATGGATGAAAATGGTAAAAAGATCAAAGAAGAAAATCTGGATGGTATGAAAGACCTGTTTGAAAAAAATAAACATTGGATATGCGACGAAAAGAAAATGAAATTGATTGATAAAAACGGTATTTATATGCATTGCCTGCCCGCAGACCGCGATATGGAAGTTACTGATGCAGTGATAGACGGACCACAAAGCGTGGTGTATGATGAAGCAGAGAATCGTCTTCATGCACAAAAAGCGATCATGACCCTATTAATGGGTGGCAGGTTGTAAATTAGAAATTAAAATAATGGACCACGAAAAACACGAAAGATAAGAAAAATAAGAAAATATTATATTTTAAATTTGCAAACTGTTGAAAAGGTTCATCAGGAAGAGAATTTCTTATAAAACTTTTCAAGCTGATTTTAAAACTTGACAGATAATTGCATATAAAAATAAGTCTACTAAATTATTGCGAGTGAATAAAAATAGTAGGATTAAAATGCTGAAATATCGGAAAATAATAAATTCAATAAAGCGGTACTTAGATTTCCCGGAAGCAATTATACTTATCGGCGCCAGACAAGTAGGGAAAACGTCTATTATGAAATTGCTTCAAAATGAACTTAAGGCTGAATATAATACATTTTTTTTTGATTTAGAGCATCGGGAACTATTTGAACAATTTAATAGAGAATTTACTGAAGTTCTGAATTTTCTTTATGAAGAAGGTGTAGATAAAAGAAGCAAAAATTTCATTTTTTTAGATGAAATCCAATATTTAGACGACCCCTCAAATCTTATCAAACTTATGGTTGATAATCATCCTGAGATCAAGATAATTGCTTCCGGTTCATCTACTTTGCAGATAAAACATAAATTCAAAGATGCGCTGGTTGGAAGGAAGATCGAATTTCAGATATTACCGCTTGATTTTGAGGAATACCTATTATTCAGGAATGAAGAGAAATATCATCAACTTTTGAAAAGCGATAGTATAACTTCATTAAATCATCAGCGAATCGAAAACCTTTTCTTTGATTTTCTGACCTTTGGTGGTTTTCCACGCATAGCTTTGACAACATCTAAAAAAGATAAGGAAAAATTGCTTAATGAAATCGTTCAAACTTATATTTTCAAAGATATTTCCTATCTTTTTAAAATCGAGAACCTGCAAGCTTTTAATCTTCTTTTAAAATTATTAGCCAATCAATGTAGCAAACTTCTAAATCTCCAGCAAGTTCAAAACGATTTGAGGATTAACCGACAGACTCTGGAAAGATACCTCTTTGTTCTGGAAAATACTTTTATCATCAAAAGGATATTTCCCTTCTTTTCAAATAAATCAACTGAGATTTCCAAAATGCAAAAACTCTTTTTCCTCGATAATGGCATCAGAAATATTTTGCAAAGAAATTTTAGTTTAATCCAAAGCCGGAATGATAGGGGAGAATTATTAGAAAATGGAATTTATACCGAATTGCAGAAGAACATCGATCTATTGGATGATATAAAATATTGGCGAACAAAATCGGGCAATGAAGTAGATTTTATTATTGATGGTGAGAAGCGATATGCTATTGAAGTTAAGTGGCAAAAATATAAATATAATTTAATTCCAAACGGGATAAAATATTTTCAGAGAAAATACCATCCTGACAAATCGTTTTTAGTTCATCAAGGCGAATATGTTGAAAAAGAGAAAATAACAATGATGCCACACTATAAAATGGGTTCTTGGCTTTCGCACAAATAATAGAAAATAGAAAATTAAAAATGGAAAATGAAAAATCTCATGTCCGTTTCCATTTTATATTTCGATAGGAGAAAAATGCTGAACCACACGTCTTCACTGCGCTACGCCGTTGCAGGCGAAATACCAGTCTTCACTACGTTACGCCGAGGCAGGCACGAAATTAATAAAATAACGTTTAGAAGAATATTTTCTCTTAAAACCTTTTTCGTGCTTTTAGCCTGCCCCGTTGTCCGCCAGCTGGCGGATATTCGACTGGGGTGCTTTTCGCCTGTCACGGCGGAGCACGGCATAGTCGGATGGTAAAAGTATTTATATGTAGGAGAAAAAATGTTAATAGATATAAAAGGAAAAGATATTATTTGCACTCAAGAGCTATCGGTGCAAGAGATTAATGCTATATTAAAACTAGCAAAAGAGATGAAGGCAGATCGATTCGGAGAAAAATATATTGAATTATTAAAGGACAAAACATTTCTTATGTTCTTCTTTAATCCATCATTGAGAACGCGAATATCCTTTGAAGCCGCTGCCACCGAACTTGGTGGTCATGCACAATTTCTCGAACCCAAAACCATGCGTCTCAGAAAGACAAGCCACGGAGTCGAGGTGCAAGCTGGAGAAACTATCGAGGACGCAGCAAAAGTATTGGATAGATATGCATGCGGAATGGGTATAAGAATTCTGGAAACTTCTGTAGAAAATTATGGGGATGGCGATGCGCTTTTGCGCGAATATGCCAGATGGATGGATGCTCCGATCATCAATATGGCTGATGATAAGTATCATCCCTGTCAGGGTTTATCAGATGTTATGGGAATGCAGGAACATAGAGGCGATCTAACAGGAAAAACAGTGCTCATGACCTGGGCACACGGCTCGCTCGCTCGATCTTATTGTTCGGTTCATGAGAATCTTCTGATAACCTCACGCATAGGAATGAATGTGCGTCTTGCTTATCCTAAGGGATATGATCTGCCGAAAGAAGAGATTGAAAAAGTAAAAACCAACTGTGAAAAGAATGGAAGAAAATTCGAGATCTGCCACGATCCGGATAAAGCATACACCCAGGATGTGGAATTCGTTTATTCCAGAAATTGGTTTGGACCGGATTTCTATGAAATTGGAAAGGAAGCTGAGATCGAAAGAGCCAGCAAACTCACGAACTGGATCTGCACAGAAGAAAGAATGAAACGCACAAATGATGGACTGTTTGTTCATCCAATGCCTGTTGATAGAGGTAAAGAAGTGACTGACGAAGTTGCAAGCGGACCTCGATCAATAATTGTGGATATTGCAGAGAATAGGCTTCACACCCAGAAAGCGATCATGGCAATGACGATCGCAGGGATGAAAGTGGAGGTTTGAAAATAGAAATTGGAAATTTGAAACTTGAAATTGGAGAATATATCCGAACTCAAATAGAGTGAGAACGAAGTGATGAAACCACCAGTCTCCGTTGCACTACGCCTTGGCAAGCAGAGAGCACCAGTCTTCTTCCGAAAAATCGGAATACGCCTTGGCAGGCAGAGAAAATCTCCTCTTGAGAGGAGTACTCCGCCAGCTGGCGGAGGGAGGTGTGTTTTATGTCTTTTGTTACATGACACTGTTGGTTAATTTCAAATTTCGAGTTTAAGAATGGAGAAATACAATGAATAAAGATACAAGAAAACTCGTTGTCATCGCACTTGGTGGCAATGCCATTAAGCAGGCAAATGAAAAAGGTACTGCCCAGGAACAATTCCGAAATGTCGCGACCACATGTGACCAACTTGTAAAGATGAATGCACTCGGTTATAAGCTCATCATTACACATGGAAATGGACCACAAGCAGGCAACCTTCTTATCCAGCAGGAGGAAGGGAAGCAACTTGTTCCTCCTCAACCCCTCGATGTGATTGGCGCAATGACTCAGGGACAGATCGGGTATATGTTCCAGAATATTCTAAGAAATTACTTTATGAATAAAGGGAAAGATATCCCAATAACTACTGTTGTGACCCAGGTTCTTGTTGATGAGAACGATCCTGATTTCGATGATCCTTCAAAGCCGGTTGGACCTTTCTATACAAAGGAAGTTGCCCAGGAATTGCATGAGACCAAGGGCTATGTTGTAAAACAGGTTAAGCCAAAAGGTGAAAAAACATGGCGTCGTGTGGTGCCCTCGCCGGAACCGCATACTATTGTAGAGGCAGATTGCATAAAAGCCCTAGTTGCTGCGCGTGCGATCATTATTGCATCAGGTGGTGGTGGGGTACCGGTCAAGAAGAATCCCGACGGCACATTCAGCGGTCTTGAAGCAGTAATTGATAAAGACAAAGCCGGCAATATTCTTGCTCAAGCAGTAGATGCCGATATATTCCTGATATTGACAGATGTTCGGAACGCATTCATTAATTTTGGAAAGTCTGACGAAAAACCTTTGGGGAAAATAACTGTTTCCAAAGCAGAAAAATATTTTGATGAAGGGCATTTCCTTGGAGGAAGTATGGGACCCAAAATGCAGGCAGCGATCAGATTCGTGAAAGCAGGCGGAGATAAAGCGATCATTACTTCCCTCGACCATGCTGTTGATGCACTGGAAGGGAAGACAGGGACGATAATTAGGAAGTGATCTGGAATCGAAGAGAGAAGTGAGAGAAGTGAGGAGTGAGGAAAGAAAAGCGTTCCAGCTTCAATGCATTACGCTGCGGCAGGGATGAACGTCAGTTTGAACTGACTGAAGAAGAATCTCGCAAATATTGATTGTCATCCTTGAGGAATCCCCAATTCATTGGGGTGACGAAGGATCTCCCAGAAGGATTGATCAAGGATTTCGGGAGATTCTTCTCCGCCGATAATTGTGCCATATGGCAATAAGAGATGACGTAAATGAATAGTAATGAGAAAAATAGAGGACAGAAAACAGAAAAAGTGAATAAAGAGGTTAAGGTAAAACTTAAGTTTATCTTTCGCAATAGTTCGGAACTATGTTTATAAAGAATAGACCCTTCGACTGGTCTTCATTTCATTACGCCCAATCCGCCAGCTGGCGGATCAGGGTGACAATGTTATTTGTTATTGTGTTTTTGTTTCGACTTGTAAGGAATGAAATAACGAGGAGTTGGGGTAATAGAAAATCTTTGCGAAAGTTTCCGCCAAGGAGCGGATGCGACCATATCTTTCGCAATAGTTCGGAACTATGTTTATAAAGAATAGACCCTTCGACTGGTCTTCATTTCATTACGCCCAATCCGCCAGCTAGCGGATCAGGGTGACAATGTTATTTGTTATTGTGTTTTTGTTTCGACTTGTAAGGAATAAAATAACGAGGAGTCGAGGTAATAGAAAATCTTATGAAAATTCCCGCCAGTGGGCGTACATATCAAACCTTTCGCAAAGTTTAAGTTCCGAAATGAAACTGCACCCATCCTTTTTGAGGTTAAATGCAATTGTCTTCAATCATTACAATCTCAAAAAAGTAGACAAATATTTTCTCTTCAAATCATTTCGATTTGAATGCTTATGAAAAATTATTACTATAAATGCTTTTCATGCGGTGCCAGGTGGTCATCGGATGATATAGAGGAACACGACCATTACTTGTGCCCCACTTGTATAGAAAAAAATCAACCTCAATCGCCACTCGTTGGATGTTTGCGAGTTCTTTATGATTACGAAGCACTAAAAACTCAATATAATCACGATTTCTTTCAAAAGTCAAAATCGGGTAACATTTTTCAATTTCCTCTGCTTTTGCCTTTGAAAAGTGAAGTGCAAGAATTGATGAAAACTCGCATGGCATTGCCAGTTAACTCTCTCAATCATATTCCTTATAATTCAGATAATGCTGTTTTTGTCCTGGATGACACGCACAATCCAACCTTTTCTTATAAGGACAGGGCATCCTTGTTGGTCCTGGCAAAAGCTCTGGAGCTTGGCAAAGAAACTATCTGCACTGCATCGACTGGAAATGCAGCATCTTCGATGTCCGGATTATGTGCAATGGTTGGAATGAGATCAAAAATATTCGTTCCCAAAAGTATCCCGCAGGAAAAATTAGTACAGATCCAAATGTATGGAGCAGAGGTTGAAAAGGTTAATGGCTCCTATGATGATGCCTATGATATCTCTATAAATGAATCACAAAAGCATGGCTGGTATAATCGCAACACAGCATACAATCCACTCACAACAGAAGGGAAGAAGTCGGGTGCTTTTGATATCTTTCTTCAACTGAACTGCAAAGCTCCTGACAAGGTATTCGTGCCGACGGGTGACGGAAGTATTATATCAGGAATATACAAAGGATTCTATGATTTGAAGCAGCTCGATCTTATCGATAAAATTCCCGCGCTCATTGCAGTGCAGGCAGAAGGAAGCTCGGGCATTATTGATTATTTTGAAAGCAATGAATTTCTATACAAAGAATCAAGCACGATTGCAGACAGTATTTCTGTGAATGCGCCGCGGAATTTGTATATGGCTGTTGATGCGATAAGAAGAACCGATGGATTCGGCACAAAGGTAAGCGATGATGAAATATTGAATGCTGAGAAATATTTGAGTCAGCAACATGGTTATTTCGTCGAACCATCGGCTGCAGCAGCGTGGGCTGGTTTCATAAAATATATTAAGAAGAGTAAAGAGAAAAATGGAAAAATCGTCGTTTTATTGACAGGAAGCGGTTTGAAGGACATTAAGAATGCTGAGCGTGCTTTGATGATGAAAGAAATATGATGCCCAAGATTTTTGGATTGATTCTCGCTGCGGGTTATTCCAGCAGAATGGGGGATTTCAAACCCCTTGTGCATTATAATCAAAAATCTTTCATAGAACACATCATAAATAAACTTGCTTCAGTATGTGATGAAATGCTTATCGTGACTGGTTTTAACGCATATACACTCGAGGATAGCGTAAAAGTGATCTATCTTGAAAAACCGACCCTCAAAAAAATTGATTTTATTCAGAATAAGGATTTTGCAAAAGGAATGTTCAGCAGTGTTCAGGTCGGTTTAAAAGAACTGTTTCCTGAAATGCAAAAAGACGATTATGTAATGCTTCATCTTATTGACCAGCCGCATATCCCAGAAGCTGTGTATGAAAAATTGGCTCTTGAAGCACGAAGTTTCGCCTGGAAGATTATATTGCCCTCTTATGAGAAGAAAGCCGGTCATCCCATTATGTTATCAAAATCTGTGGTAGAAAAAATTATTGACACTCCTGTATCAGACAATCTGCGCAATGTTCTAAGAAATTTTCATGATGAAATTAGTTATATAGAAATTTCAGATGAATCAATTGTTCAAGATGTAAATACACAAGAAGAAAGAGAAAGGTATCTTAAATAACTCAAGTTTTGCAGTAGATATTTTAAAAGGTTAAATATGATTTTTTTAAGTAATTTCAATTCCTGTAAAACTTGAATAAGTAATTACAAATATCTAATTTCTAATGAAATTTCAAATGATAATACTTGTCTGCACACTGACTGAAGGCAAATAAAAAATGATTTCGAAGATAAAATATGTATTTGCATAAAAGAGTCAAAACATTGGTTGAGAATGATTTCAAAAGCAGTTCCACGATTAATAGATGAAGCAAAAATTTATTGGAAAGAAGCTAATGAACTTAACCCTGTTAGATATTTATGCTATTAGATATTCTTTCTGATATATATGAAATTATCTAACGGGGTAAATTTAATTTTCTCATCAATTGTAATTAAATCAAAGAAGTAAGAATTGCTTTGACATTTAAGTTTTGACATTTTATTTGTAATTAGAAATTAGGGGTTAGAAATTAAATTAATTATAACTCATCTTTCGAAGAATATATATAAAGGTTAAATATGGCTTATTTAAGTAATTTGGACTCCTGCGAAACTTTAGGTAAATAATATGGATATCATAGAAAAAATTTATCGGCTCAAAAATAACAATATTCCCTTTGTGATCGCAACTGTGATTGAAGCAGAAGGTTCCACTCCGGGAAAAGCCGGATTTAAGATGATTATCACAGCGAGTGGAGAAACCTACGGAACTGTTGGTGGCGGCACAGTCGAAAAACTGGTTGAACGTGATGCACTGCTCTTCCTGAAGAAAAGAATGAATAAAACCAAACAATATGATTTTAATGCTGATAAGCTTACATCCGACAAGGCGACAGGAATGATCTGCGGGGGTAATGTAAAGGTATATTTTGAAATACATATACCTAAGCGGAGAGTCTATATTTTCGGCGGAGGGCATGTCTCACAAGCACTGGAGAGAATACTCTCTACAGAAAAATATTCAATCGTAATTATTGATAATCGTAAGGAATTTTCAGCAAAATCATTGCACCCATTAGCTGATGAGCTGGTTTGTGAAGAATATGAGAATTATTTAAAGGATTTCGAGCCGGAAGCCGGTTCCTATGCAGTCATCGTAACACACGGGCACAGGTTTGATTATGATGTCTTAAGAATGATCATAAAGCGAGATACTGCTTTTGAATATATTGGTATGATAGGATCGAAGATTAAAGTGAAGGCAACACTGGACAAAATAAGAAATGAACTTGGTGAAGTGAGTTTGGAAAATCTATATTCACCCATCGGAATTGATCTTGGGGGTTCATCAGCTTCCGAGATTGCGCTCAGTATTGCTGCGGAAATGCAGGCGGTTGAATATAACAGGAAAGTACCTCACATGAGGATAGTTTGAGACAATGAAAGAACATAGTGAAGTGCGCGTAGATGCTGCTTCAAAAATTGCAGGAATAGAAAAGTACACACGAGATTTACGTATTAAGAATGCTCTGCTCGCAGGTACAGTTCGTTCTTCAAAGGCACATGCGCGGATCAGCTCGATCTCCTTTGATGAAAAGTTTGATTGGTCAAAGGTGACAATTCTCTCGGCAAAAGAAGTGAAAAACAATTATGTCGCCATTATCAAAAATGATATGCCCTATCTTGCAGAAAATGAAGTAAATTATATTGGTGAACCGATCTTACTTATAGCTGCTGAAAATGAAACGATACTCATAGAAGCGAAAAAGCATATTAAGATCAAATATGAAGAGTTGGTAGCAGCTACAACGTTGAAAGCAGCTATTGATCGGAATCGAACCGAAGATTTGTTCGAAGAAATTCTTCTTGAAAATGGTGAGCCGGAAAAAGCATTTGAAAATGCAGATTCGATTGTTGAGGGTATATTTGAGACAGGATTTCAGGAACATGTGTATCTCGAACCACAGGTCGTTGTCGCCATACCGGATGGAAACACAATTCATATCAAGGGTTCGATGCAATGTCCGTATTATGTGCAAAATGCTATGAATGAGCTTTTCAAGGGATCAGAAATAAAGGTGGATGTTACCCAGATCATGACAGGCGGCGCTTTTGGTGGTAAGGAGGATTTTCCATCTTTGATTTGCGGACATGTCGCCTTGCTTGCACGAAAAACTGGAAGATCGATCATCCTGAGTTATAATAGAGAAGAAGATATTCGGTTCACCACAAAACGGCATCCTTCGAGAATTCATGCTAAAGCAGCGGTGAGTTCTGATGGAAAAATTCTCGGGCTGGATATGGATATTCTACTCGATAGTGGCGCCTATACTACACTGAGTCCAGTTGTGCTTGCACGAGCTGTGCTCACGTCTTTTGGCTGCTATAGAATTCCAAATGTACGTATCCATGGCAGGGCAATAAAAACTAATATATCTCCCTGCGGTGCATTCCGGGGATTTGGTGGTCCCCAATCATTGTTCGCTATAGAGATGCTCATGGAAAAAGTTGCAAAGACATTAAAAATCCCAGTTTGGGAAATTAAAAAATCAAATATGCTTTCTCTCGGCGACATTTTGCCGACAGGTCAGCCAATAGATTATAGCTATGGTCTGCCTCAATGTGTTGAGAAGGTTCTGAAAAGCTCAGAATACGAAAAGAAATATGATGAATTCAAAAAATATAATGAAAATGAATCTGCTAAGGCAGGTATTCTTAAAGGCATAGGTATTTCTCTTGCTGTTCATGGCTGCGGTTTTACAGGAGTTGGCGAAAATCGTATCAAGGCGATCGCAGAGATGGAGCTTCTTAATGATGGAAAGGTACTCGTCAAAACTGCAAATACAGAAATGGGGCAGGGAGTTGATACAGCGTATAAAATAATAGTGTCAGAGAAATTGCACTTGCCATTTAGTGATATTATTATTGAGGAAAAAAATACTAGCAAAGTACCGAACAGCGGTCCAACTGTTGCTTCACGCAGTACGATGATCGTTGGCAAGCTACTACTTGATAACTGTGAACAAATTCTCGACGCATTGTCATTAAATGATGTTGAGTTCTCGTCTCAAAATTTCAAAGAAGCAGCAATAGAATATTTCGGAAAACATGATTCGCTCGTTGTACAAAAAGAATATAAACATCCAAATTTTATAAAGTTTAATGAAGATACATATAAGGGATACGGATACCCGGTCTATTCATGGTCAGCAAATGTCGCCGAAGTGGAGATTAATCTTACTTCATATCAGGTCGAAGTTAAAAAGTTTTACTCCGCACACGATGTTGGAAAAGCAATTAACCATCAACAAAGTGAAGGACAGATTCAGGGCGGTATCATTCAGGGTATTGGTTATGCAGTGTATGAAGCATTATGTATACAAGGTGGAGAAGTTCAGAATAGGGGATTCCGCGATTATATTATTCCTACAATTCAGGATATTCCGGAAATGTATGTGGACATTGTTGAAGATGCTTATTTTAACGGACCTTACGGGGCAAAGGCGCTCGGCGAACTTCCCTTTGTTGGAGCTGCGCCTGCAGTTGCTTCTGCGGTGAGTTTTGCAATCGGAAAAATTGCAAGAAAGATCCCGCTAACTCCGGAAGTAATAGCAACACTAATAGAGAACAGCAATTATGGATATTGATATGATAGTAAACGGAAAACCTGTTTCGGTCGAAGCTGAGCCGCTTGATCGGCTTTTGGATATATTGAGATACAAGCTTGAATTAACCGGCACAAAAGAAGGATGTGGCGAAGGTGAATGTGGTGCATGTACTGTGTTCGTGAATAATAAGCTTGTTAATTCATGCCTTGTTCCTGCGATGCACCTGCATAATGCCAATGTTGTCACTATAGATGGCTTGCGGGATTTTGATTTTTTTAGATTTATCACAAAAGCTTATGAAGAGAATGGTGCAGTTCAGTGTGGTTTTTGCACTCCCGGATTTGTCATGTCAACGATAAATCTTTTGCGAAATTCGTCTGAAAAAAACGTGAGCGACAACGAGATCAAAGAAGCTTTTGCAGGTAATATTTGTCGCTGTACGGGATATGATAAAATAATCAAAGCCGTGCGGCATTTGCTCTCAATGAAGATTAAAGTACCGGAGAGATTTTATGAATAGCATGCAATATTACTCTCCAAATACTTTGAAGGAATATTATAAAATATTCTCTCAAATTGCTGACAAAAAAATCCTCATTTTTTCGGGTGGAACCGACTTGATGATAGGAAGATATGATCTGCCGCAGGATGCAGTCATCATTGATATTTCGGGAATAACCGAACTTAAAGGAATAGAAAAAAAAGAGGATAAGATATTTATTGGCTCTTGCACAACATTAAATGAAATTTTATATTCTCATAAGATACAGAATGACATTCCGATTTTGATCAAAGCTATCAAAACAATGGCTTCTGAACAGGTGCGCAACAGAGCAACTATTGGCGGTAACATTGGAAATGCGTCGCCTGCCGGTGATACGATTACTCCGCTTGTAGTATTGGAAGTGAGGGTTGAAATTTTTTCGCCTGAATCCCGTGTAGTTAGAACTATACCAATAGAAGCGCTTTTCTGCGGTCCTTGCGCTACAACCTTGAAAAAAGGCGAGATCATCACAAAAATTATTATTCCACTTTCTAAAGATAAGGATGTATTTTATTATTTCAGGAAGATCGGACAGCGAAATGCGATGACCATCACAAAGGCGTCTCTGTCGGCGATTGCGAAATATTCTGACAGTAAAATTGAATGGATAAAGCTCGCTTCGGGCAGTGTGTCTCCTGTAGTAAAAAGGATGAGTAAAACCGAAAAATTTCTCAAAGGGAAAGAACTCATTCCTGCTGCAATAGATGATGCAAAAGAGATGATTGCGAAAGAGATTTCTCCTATTACCGATATTCGTTCCACAAAAGCATTTCGGGTGCTGATAACAAAAAACCTTCTGAAAGATTGTCTTTCTGAGCTTATAAAACAGTAAAAAATTTAAATCATTTCAAAAACATTACCATTTTTAATTTTTGTAATGCGTGTAAAGTATGAAATAAATTTGACAAAAAAATATTTTTAACCTCAAAAAGGGATTAGTAGTTCAGATGAAAAAGAGGAGCATAATATGTTGAAACAAAGTGTAAATCCCGAGCTCGCATGGGAAAAGACTCTTCTGCTCCTATTGGTTTGTTTATGTATTACTACTTCCCTTGCCTTTGCAGATTACCACATTACCAGAGGACCCGACATAGGCGAGATATATTTCGTAGGGCCAACCATTACCGGCGAAGGTATTTACCATTCTACAGATTTTGGAAAAACTGCCGTATGTATGGATAGTATAACGCCGGTTATAAGCATTTGTGCAGATAAAACACCTGGAGTCTTATACTATGATTATTTTGATAATCTATTCATCTCATATAATTACGGACAATATGGAAGCTGGATTTTTAGAACTTCAGAAGGATCTTATGTCATAAATAGCGGAAGAAATGAAGGTGAAATCTTTCCAGGGCCATGGATCAGTAGTAATGATTATGGAATCAATTTTACGCAGCATGCTTTAAATGGTTGCTTTTGTAATGTTGCACATACATTTGAAATAGGGAGTCAAGATTCCATAGGATATTATGTCGGTGGAATATGGGGCATTAATGACACATTATGGCTATTGATATCTTATGATAATTTTGATAGTTTAGAAATACAGAATGTTTATAATGTAAATGAAAATCCTATACGTGATTTAAGCAGAGGAACAGAAAACGGTGAATTATATAACTTTGCTGATGCCCCAAAAAAACTTAAGTATAGTTATGATTATGGAGAAACCTGGGAATTACATAATGTTTTAAATTACGGATTAGACTACAAAGATATGGTGGGAGGAAGACAGGAGGGGGGAGTATATGTCTATGGTTACTATGGTGCAAATATGCTTACGATAGAACATAGTTATATATTTCATTCAACCGATTACGGTAAAAACTTTGAAGTTTATCATCCCTTTTCCAAAGGTGAGGAACCGTTGGTTGCAAATTTCTCCTCTGCTACGACGGAAGGCAATGCTCCTTTGACTATATCATTTTGTAATTATTCGGTAGGAGATATTCAAAGCTACGAATGGGACTTTAATAATGATGGTGTTATAGATTCCTACGATCAAGAACCGGAATATACCTATCAGGATACGGGATATTATTCAGTAAAACTTACTGTTTATGACACGGATGGATCAGATGAATTTTTGAGAGAAAATTATATTCATGTGAAAGATCCCAATGCGGTAGATGAAGAAGCTCACTTCGCAATGATATTGAACAATACCCCTAATCCCTTCCGTTCATCTACAATTATTAGTTATACGTTACCATCTAATATTCGAGAAGCTGAGATTGAGATTTACAACATCAAGGGGCAGCTCGTTAAAACACTGATTCCGTTCCCAAACAGGGGTTTGGGAACGAGCGAGGTAGTGTGGGACGGCAAAGATGACAGAGGTAAACAGGTAGGTGCCGGCATGTATTTCTTATACATGAAAACAGGGAAGAACGTTAACATCAAAAAAATAGTAAAACTTGGTATGTAAACATGAAAAAAAAGAAAAAATTGGAGGATAAAAAAATGAAAAGAATGACCTTAACCATATTAATAGTGCTCTTGGCAAGCACCCTTGCTTTTGCCGACGAATGGATCAGTTTCGAAGGAAAAGGAGAGGCATCGCCCGAGTATGATATCATACAATCAAATGATTCGTATGTTGAGTTCGAATTGGAGATACCGGGGATGAAGAGTAAAGATGTGGAAAGTTACAATCGAGTTTACATCCCTGAACATGCAAAAATGGATTCTGTCGGTTTTCCCGAAGTGCCTTTTGTGTCATATTTGATCGCTATTCCGGAACATTAAAGTGTTTGATAATTGTGATGAATAAAATTTTATTTGACATTAATATGAAGGTTAATTTTAAATAGTAAACAAAAAAGGATAATAAGATGTTGAAAAGAAGTGGAAATCCCGATCTGTTGCATAGAAAGATTATTTTACTTTTATTAGTTGTATTATTTATAAGCACCCTTGCCTTTGCCGACTACCGCATTACCAGAGGACCAGATATTGGTGAAATATACTTTGTAGGACCAACAGCAACTGGAGAAGGGATATATTACTCCACAGATTTTGGAGAATCCGCTGTTTGTATGGACAGTACAGTAGATGCAATGAGTATTTGTGCCGATAAAACGGAGGGAGTCCTTTATTATTTTGCAATGCCTGAGAACTTATATTACTCAGATAATTACGGTAATCAAGGAAGCTGGCAATTTAGAAATAGTGGAATTTATATTGATATCATAAGTGGAGTAACAGAAGGACATATATATAATTCTATTGCCTCCCACAGTCAAGATTATGGAATCAACTTTATTCCAAATTCCTATCAAGGATTCTTTGGTAATCTTTCAACTGCCGAAATTGATAATGAAAATGATGTCGGCTATGCAATTGTTAATCAAAATTATGTATTGGATTCTTTATACCTATTAATAAGCTATGATAGTTTTGATAGTCTTTTGATTCAACAAGTATTTAATTTCGGAAGGTCTTCATTTGTTAATTTAAGTCGAGGTAATGACAATGGAGAAATATATCTTTACAGGTCACATCTTTTGCAAGGTAAAGAATTATGGTATAGTAACGATTATGGTGAAACATGGGAACAAAAAGATACATTTAATTGTCCTAACTTACCTATTAAAGGTATAGTCGGCGGAAGACAACCCGGTGAATTGTATATGGTAGTTGAGTATGTTCAATTAATGTATGAAATTGCTCATATTTATATTTACCACAGTGTAGATTATGGAGAAACATTTACTGTTTATCATCCATTTTCCCATGGACCTGAACCTTATGTAGCCAACTTTGAAGGGAACCCAACCATTGGAACTGCACCACTAACTGTTCAGTTTATAGATCTTTCCACAGGAGAAAACCTTCAGTATTGGGAATGGGATTTTGATAACGATGGGACCGTAGATTCTTACGAACAGAATCCTGAATATACTTATCAGGACACTGGTTACTACTCAGTAAGTTTAACAATCCACCAATTACAATTGGATACCTCCACGAGACTTAACTATATTCATGTTACTAATGGTAGTGATTGTGACGAAGAAATTATTAAACCGATAGAGATAAAATTAACTAACTATCCTAACCCTTTTAACCAAGAAACCACAATATTGTATAAATTACATAATAATATAAGAAATACAGAACTTGCGATTTATAATATAAAAGGAGAACTAGTAAAAAAAATCAAAATGCAAAATGCAAAAGGTAAAATTGAATGGAATGGTACTGATGATAAAGATAATTACTTGTCAAACGGAATTTATCTTTATAAACTCGATGTCAATAATTCACCAATAAGAAAAATGATCCTGTTGAAATAAAGATTTCACAGGATAAATCTTAATAAAATAAAAGGAGAAAAGAAAGATGAAAAAGATTAGTTTGGTTTTAATTATGTTAGTAGGTTTTACATCTGCTGTTTTGGCAGATGAATGGGTAAACTTTAACGATCGTGGTGTAACGGCACCAATTTATGAAGTAACGAATTCTACAAGTTCGCTTGTAGAATTTGAATTGGAAATACCGGGCATGAATAGTAAAGATATAGATAATTTCAACCGAGTTTACGTCCCCGAACATACTACAATGGATTCGGTCGGTTTCCCCGAAATTCCGGTAGTTTCCTTTTTAGTTGCAATTCCAGAATGTGACAATGTTAATTTGAATGTTACACTATTAGATTCGATTGTAATTGATAATATGAATATCTACCCCTCACCTGAGCTGGTAGAAGTACAAAATGGAGATATTACATACCTAGAAGAACAATTCTCCATTAATGATGCCGCTTATAATACTGATGAATATTTTCCTGGTTATACAGGGAAGTTAGTTGAAAAGGGAGCTGTAAGAGCCCAGCATTGTATCAGGATTCTAATCTATCCTGTGCAATTTAACCCTGTTAATCAAAAAGTTATTGCATATTCCAGAGTTAATATTGAGATGACCTTTGATGGAGTATCGGGTTCGATAAATGAAAATGTCGGTATCTTTAATGAAGTATGCGGTCATTCAATGATAAACTATAACTCAAACGGCTTAAACGCATCAGTAAGTTGTGGAGTTGGAAAGGATAATCCTGGGACCTGGCAATGGGTTGAAGATTTTCCTGGAGAATATATAAACGAAAATTGTGATTACTTAATCATTACTCATGAGAATTTCTATGATAACCCAGTTGCAAGAGCTTATATTGATAGTTTATCACGAAAAAGAGCTGAATATAATGGATTTGATGTTGTTATGGTAAAAATGGTAGATATTAATGAAGAAATTGGAGGTATCTATAATTATGAAAGAATAAGAAATCTTATTAAGAATACCTATGAAAACGGATACGCAGAACATACATATGATAACAAAATAGGATATGTAAATTTATTTGGAGATGCGTACTTTGGTAGTGTTCCTGATTCTATTTGTGTGCCTACCTATAGTTCTGGTTACGATGTCTATTTCAGCCAGTTAACAATTGGTCTTGATGGTGAGCCAGATGTATATCCGGATATTCTGCTTGGCAGGTGCAGTGTAGACAGTGAGGAGCAGGTAGCGAATGTATGCCAGAAGATAGTAGATTATGAACCGATAGACGTCAACGATCCCGAATATAATGGCTGGAAGGATAGGATGACGTTTTTGCTAGGGACTCCCTTATATGACATATATTCGTCACTACAAGATATTTCATCTATGATAAGCGCCAGCGAAACAAATTTATTAGTTAATCCAAACGACATTCCTATGGCTCAAAACCTTGGTTATGATAATGTAGAAGAGAACTTTTATGATAATCTTTTAAATAGATATGCAGCAGGCAACCAGATCATTACATATTATGGACATGGAGGTACGACTTATTGGCTCACTACCGGTTTCTCATTCGGAGATCTCAATGAAGATATTTTTGAACACAAACTTCCTTTTATATACAGTATGGCTTGTCTAACGGGTGCATTTCATTCTAACGATAACTGTATGGCAGAAAGATTTTTATGTTTAAATAGCATTAAGGGCTCGATTGGATTTATAGGAGCTTCAGTAGAAACTTTGGGATTAGGTAGTGTTATGTCTTCTGTCAATTTCTTTACTGCTTCATATGAAAAAGGTTTAGGCTCATGTGGGGAATTATTGTTGGAATTTAAACTAAATGCCACAAATAATAAGTTAAGAAATGACTATAATTTATTTGGTGATCCCGCTTTAAATATTCTTTTAGATTCAGATAATATTAATGAGTGTGATTTGATTTGTAATGCTCAAGAGATTGATTTTGACAATACCCAAAATCAAAATCTGAATATTACTGCTGGTATAAATAATCTTAGCCAGGTAGAAGTGAACGATGATTTTACCGTTGATTGTACACTAACGAATGTATTTTTGAATATGTCAGAAACGGAGAGTGTTACTTTAAATGGTATCGCACCGATGGGAGAAATATCTGCGATCTTCAATTTTGATGTGAGCAACTATGTGCCCGGTGATTACGAAGTCAAGATTATAGTTGATGTATTTGATGATATTGATGAAAGAAATGACGAAAACAATACTACTACTATCACTCATGAATTTGAAAGACCACAGGATGGGTTCCCTGTTCTTTATTCGCATAGTCAAGATTATATACCAAATGTGCCTTTAGTTGATAATGGATGTGTAATTATTGGAAACAAAAAACTTTCTTCTAATGGAAACCAAATATGGGAAAATGATTTGGAAACATATGGTCTTCCACTACCGTTATATGATAATGATACCGATGAAACTGACTATATTTTTCTTAACAGCGATAGAAATCAATTCTTTAAGGTTAATGGGACTATTGGAAATTATGTTGAGATATATTCAGATCCAGGTAATATTTATAATTATTGTTTAGGAGATGTAAATAATGATGGTGAATTAGAACTGATTTGTAATGCACAATACGATGATAGTCCTATAACTGACCAAAGGTTAATTATTATTGATTTAAGTAATAATAATAATTTATTTTATGTAGGTATAGATGATTGTGATTTAGTTAATGATATAGCTATTGGTGATGGCAATAATGACGGGAAAAATGAGATTTATGTTTTAGATGCAACTAATGATCAATTAAAAAGATATGAATTTAATAACAATGAAATAACCTTGACTGACTATAAGCAATTTGATTGCACTCCAAGCAAGATTGTTTTAGAAGATTTCAATATGGATGGAGATTTAGATTGTTTTATAGTAACTTATGGGTTTAGACTGTATCTATTAGATTGTTCTACCTGGGGTTTTGATATTATATGTGAGATGCAACAACCTAATAGGGAGTTGCGTGCTGTTAGTGCTGGAGATATATATAATGATGGCATTACTAAAATTGTTGAAATAGAAAAGATGCATGATGAACCATTAGAAATATATTTAATAAGCATAAATGACAATGAATTTTCTCGTGAATTATTGTTTAGAATTGAGGATTCTTTTGACGGAATAATTCCTTATGACTTAAACTCAAATAACCAATTAGATTTACTTCTTTATCGTTATGATACAATATCTGGATATACTAATTCAGGTGATAAACTATTTCAGATTTCTAAATGTATTGGTGCACCAGTAATTTGTGATATTGATAATGATTCTGATGTAGAATTAATCTTTGAGCAAAATGTATCTAATTATGATAATAAAAGAAAACTAATAGTTTCAGACCTTACTATAAATACAAGCAATCATGGAAATATTTATCCAAAGATGAACAAGTATAACAATAATTTATATTGTCAGCCAGTTACTGGTTCTCTTTCAGAAGAAACCACTTATCATTGGAATGGATCATTTACTTTGCATAATGATGTTATTTTGCCTGAAAATAGTATCTTATACATTATGCCAGGTTCAGTTATCAAAGCACAAAATAGGAGCAATCTTTCAATATTAGGCATTTTAACTGCAAAAGGAGCAGAAAATCAGCCTATTAAATTTACTCCAAACATCCAAGGTGCGTCTTGTAACTACTGGCAGGGGATAGAAATTACATCTTCTGGAAATGCTTCATTTGCAAATTGCACAATAGAAAATGCTGAGGGTGTTTATCTTTACAATAACAATGAAGCAGTTACTATAAATAATATGACAATTGAAAATTGCTTTATTTATAATGAATCTTATTATCTAAATATAAATAACAGCGAATTTATAAATTCTAATATTAACCAACATGGTGGTGAGGTATTAATTATTTCGCATGTTGATTTCAATAATAGTTGTGTAACTTGTAATTGGCAAGGAAGAAAGTCTAATGTCCCTATGTGCCCGGGGATTAATATTTCTAACTGCACATTTATAAATTCTGATGATTACGCAGTTTCAATAACAGGATACGACCGCTATAGATTATGTGATAATGATATTACAGAATGTGGTGGTGGATTTTATATTTATGAAAGTGGTATTCCAAAAAATGACATGATCTCCAATAATACTATAGGACATAATAATGGATCCGGTATTATGCTTTATCATTCCTATGCTAAAATTTTGCATCATAACAGTATTACGGAGAATTTAAGAGGAATTTTTGCTGTTCGTTCAAGTTCAATGAGAATTGTCGGTGATGAGGAACCCCCTTATTCTCTAATACAAGATAATGATTATGTAGAAATCACATTTGATGGAGATAGTTATCCAGAAGAAATCTCCTATAATAAAATAATAGACGATGTGTTTGATGAGGGCACCCCAGATCAATATTTAATGATGTTTCTTGAGTTTGTCCCAGTTCCTCCGTTTGAGTTGAAAGCAGAAAATAATTACTGGGGAGCAGAAAGCGAGACTTGGGAAGAAGGGGATGGAGATTATCGCTTCTACCCAGGGGATAGTTTTGATTATCTCCCAGTATGGATTCCAGGTAACCCCAAATTTCCTAATAGTTCATTGCCAGAACAGTTATATGCAGATGCAGACTCCTTGATTCAGATTGAAGAATATGAAACAGCAAAACAAGTTTACAAAAATATAATAAACCAATATCCAGAGAGCAAATATTCAATATTCAGTATGAGAAATCTATTGCCATTAGAAACCGTATCAGGTCAAGATTTTGCCTCTCTTCAGGAATATTATATAACCAATCCGAATTGTAACTACAATGATGAAAGAATTAAATTAAGTGCATATTTAGCAAATTATTGTAGCATCAAGCTGGAGAATTATCCCTCTGTTATCAATTTCTTTGAAGATATAATTGAAGATCCTGATACCGAATTAGATTCTATTTATGCAGTAATAGATGCTGGATATACATATCTGCTAATGGAAGATGGTGGTGTAAAGTCAACTTATGTTGGTAGAATGTCGGAATTGAAACCAAAATCTTTGGAAGAGTTTGAAGCTACCAGAGATAGTTTACTGGCAAAATTACTTGGTCTCCCGGATACAGATGAAGATGAAACAATAATAGAAAACATTTTTTATCTTGGCCATAATTACCCAAACCCTTTATCAAGTTCAACAACAATTTCTTTCACACTTCCACTGTACACACAAAAAGCAGAACTGAAAATATACAACATTAAAGGGCAATTGGTAAGAGAGCTTGATATAAATACCAAAACAGTAATTGGAAGTATTTCTTGGGACGGTCTCGATAGCTATGGAAAGAAAGTCGGTTCAGGTATTTATTTCTATAAACTCACTGCCGATAAAAAAGAAACTATCAAGAAGATGGTGATTATAAGATAATTACCTTATTCAATTTACTTATAGAGAGACGTAACAAAAGGCGTCTCTCTTTTTTTAATAAATTCTGAATAACAAGTTATTTCTAAAAATTTAGTATTTCATTTGTGATTATAAAGATTTGCATTGGAAATCAGAAATCTTCTATCCGAAATCTCGGAAACCAATTTTCTTGACAGTTCATAGCACATGAAAATTCAAATAGGTAACAACTGTAAATGAAAGGCAGGTACTCGTGGCATCTGAACAAACTCTCTGTCTCATCAAGCCCGATGCAGTAATAGCAGGAAATATCGGACATATCATTACATCGATCGAAAACAATGATTTCACAATTCGGAAATTAAAAATGCTTGCAATGAGTCGTGAAATTGCAGAGAAATTTTATTCTGTACATAAAGGGAAGCATTTTTATGACAATCTCGTTGAATTTATGACAAGCGGTCCAATCGTTGCGATAGTGCTCGAGCGCGAGAATGCGATCCTAGGTTTCAGAGAATTGGCAGGCAGTACGGATTCCCGGAAAGCTGCAAAAGGTACTATTCGTCATCTGTATGGTACTGATAACCAGGAAAATGCAGTGCACGGATCGGATAGCCCTGAAAGTTTCGAATATGAACAAGGAGTGATCTTCGAGTCATGAAATTGTCCAAGAAGGTTAATAAAGTAGCATTGCTCAAAGGCGGCACTTCCGAAGAACGGGAGGTCTCCATCCATACATGCGATGCAGTTGAAAAAGCTTTGAAGTCGCTGCACAAAGAGGTATTGGTTGTCGATCCGGCAGATTTTGTGGAAGAGAGTGTTTTCAACTATCTGAAATTTGTGGATTATATTAAGAAGTCCGGAGCTGATATTGTCTTTATCGGTTTGCACGGCGGTGATGGAGAGGACGGAACATTCCAAAAATTATTCGAGCTTGCCGGCATTCCTTTTGTGGGCTCATCCTCCGAAGCAAGTTACATCTCGATGAATAAAAAGATTTCTAAACTGCTGGCTCAGAATCTTGGGGTGCCTGTTCCAAAAGCTCTTTATTTTCGCAAAAATGGAGTAAAGCCATCCTATAATGAAGTAAGCGCACAGCTCGGACAGGAACTTGTCATCAAACCCAATGCATCCGGCTCGTCGGTTGGTGTGACAATATTGGATTATGCAGATGGATTTGATGCTGCCCTCGAATTAGCATTTTCCGTAAATGATGACATTCTTATTGAGGAATACATACCAGGCAGAGAGATAACTGTAGCAATGCTCGGAAACAGGGCGCTTCCTGTAGTGGAGATCAAACCGAGTGGTGAATTTTATGATTATGCTCATAAATATACTGACGGCTACACCGTGTATGAAACTCCTGCAAAATTAACTCAAAAGGAAGCTGAAATCATTTTGGATTTTGGCGAGAGAATTTATAAGGAATTCAAATGCTCGGACTATGCCCGTGTCGATTTTAGATTCGATGGGAAGAAATTCTATTTCCTCGAATTGAACACACTTCCCGGCATGACCTCCTTGAGTTTAGTGCCCATGGCTGCAAAAGTTGTCGGCATTTCATTTGAAGAATTAATAAGAAAATTAATAGAAAGAGATTTTAAATGATCTCATCCCCAAGGGGAAACAATGAAAAAAATTAAGTTTAGATTCGTTTTGATCTTCTCAATTTTTGTATTTATTGCAGTTATTCTTTTGTCGATGACCCGGATTTATAAGAATCTCGAACTCATCTGGATAGATACGAATTTCAATCTTCGTGGACCGCTCGAAGTTTCGAAAGAAATCGTTATCGTCGATATTTCCGATCATGCGTTCAAAGAACTCGGCAGGTATCCTTTTCCCCGGAGTTATTTTGCTCATCTAATAGAAAACCTCAACCAAGCTGGAGCTTCGGTTATCATATTCGATATTGAATTCACAGAACCGACACTCGCAAAAGAGGATGTCGACCTTGCAGTGTCTGCTGCTGAATACGGGAATGTGATATTTGCAGGGAAATTGAGTAAGAAGCAGAGCGGAGCGGCCACCACACTGAGGATCGTGCCGCCTATCAAGGAAATCACTGACAGGAATTTGCAATGGGGGCTTGTAGGAATATCAGGTGATCAGGATGGATTTTTTCGCAAATACACACTTTTCTCTACCTTTGCAGATCAGCCCTATTATACGATCGGTGTCAAGGGGCTGCAAATGTTTCTTGCCCAAAAATACGGCGAAGAACCAAAAATATCCAATGAACAAGAAAATTTTGAACTTGGCTCTTTTGTAATGCCGAAGTTCTCAGGGAATACGGTTCTCTTGAATTACTATGGTCCGGCAAATACCTTTCCCTTTTATCATATAGATACAGTGTTGGATGACAGCACTTTACAGGTTCGCAGCGAGCAGGAATTCGGTATTGATTTCAATACCTTTGAAAACTATCTCCAAGCGGAAACGTTCAAGGATAAGATCGTGCTCGTGGGCGCCTCTGCAGAAGAACTTCATGACCTCTTTCCAACTCCATTTTATAATCCGGGCAAAGGACAGGGACTAACTCCCGGTGTAGAGATCCATGCGAATTTCATCGAGATGGTGCTGAACTCAAATTATCTAAAACCCTTCAGCTATCTGTACCTTGTACTTGGTCTGCTAATTCTTATTTTTATCATAAATATCATATTTAATTTTTTCAAACCTACGATCAATGTAATAATCGGAGTGCTGCTGATCATCGGTTACCTAATTTTTGTATATGTGATGTTTTCATCCCATCATACTATTGTGAATGTTACAGAAGTTCCGACTGCAATTCTGATCTCCTTTTTTGGGAATCTTATCATGCAGTATTATATGGGCAGGAAGGAGAAGCTCTTCATCAAAAAGGCGTTCCAGCAGTATGTGGCAAAGGATATCGTGGATATTATCGTGAAGGATCCCAAGCGACTTAAATTTGGTGGTAAGGTTCAGGAACTCACTGTTCTCTTTTCTGACTTGCGTTCCTTTACGGCCTATTCCGAGCAGCATGAAACCCATGAAGTTGTTGAGATTCTGCGTGAGTACCTGACCGAGATGGTGGATGTGGTCAAGGATAACAGCGGAACGATTGACAAGTTCATTGGTGATGCGATCATGGCGCTTTTCGGTGTACCCTATTACTATGAGATGCATGCCTACAATGCGTGCAAAACAGCGCTGCTAATGGCTGAAAGATTGAGAGAATTACAGGCAAAATGGGAAAAAGAGGGCAAAGATCCTGTGCAGTTTGGTATTGGAATTCACACAGGTTCGGCACTTGTGGGAAATCTCGGCTCAGAACAGATATTTGATTATACAGCGATCGGTGATACCATTAATACAGGAGCACGCATCGAGCCAATGAATAAAATATATGAGACAGAGAATCATATTATTATTAGTGAAACGACTTACGAAGCCGTGAAAGAAAGGGTTGAAGCACGTTATTTGGATATAAAAACTCTACGTGGAAAAGGTAAGCCATTCAAATTGTATGAATTGATCTCTCTCAAAGAAGATGTGAATGTGCAGAAAACGATTGAATAGAAAATAAATTACACATAATAAAAAAAAATATTGAGAAAATTATTGACAGCAATAAGTACGATTTGCAACTTAAGATTTAAACCCTACGGAGGATATAAAAATGAAAAAAGTAGTTTTAATAATGCTGATTGGGATATTAGTATTTTCTTCTTTTGTATTCATTAACGGTTGCTCAAAAAAAGAGAATGTGATAAAAATTGGAGCGATATTGCCGTTGACTGGTAATGCAGCAGTTTATGGTAAGAATGCCCAAAAAGGAATAGAACTAGCTCGGTACCAAATTAATACAGATTGCATAAATAATAAGAAAATTGAGATTATTTATGAAGATAGCAGGGGAAGAGTAACCGATGGGGTCGCTGCTTTTAAAAAATTAATTGAAGTTAACAAAGTCGATAAAGTTATTGGTGCTGTATTGAGTAGTGTGACACTGGCAATTGCACCAATAGCAGAAAAAAATAAAGTAGTCTTATTATCACCGCTATCAGCAGCGCCTGCTATAACTAATGCTGGTGATTATATATTTCGTAATGTACCCTCAGATTATTTTGGAGGTGCAATTGCAGCAGAATTTGCTATTTCGAATATGAACTGGGGAAAAATTGGAATTTTATATATTAATAATGATTGGGGGGTTGGGCTTAGTAAAAGGTTTGAAGAAGTAGTGAAATATCTAGGAGGAGAAATTATAATAAGCATACCCTATAAAGAAAATGAAACTGATTTCAGGACGGAAATAGCTAAACTTAAAGAAAAATCTCAAATGATTGATGTATTTTTTTTAGTGGGTTATAATGAAATTCCAATTTTTTTAATACAAGCTAAAGAAATAGGTTTACATGCAAAGTATTTAGGAACAGGAATGCTTGAAAGTCCCAACTTAATTAACATAGCCAAAGATGCTGCTGATGGAATTTATTTTACACAACTACAATATGATCCATATTCAGAGGATGAGCTCATTCAACAATTTGTTAATTCTTATAAAAATGAGTATAATTCTGAACCTGATATAATGGCTGCTTATGGTTATGATGCCTTATTTATCATAGCAAATGCTTTACAACAAGTTTCGAATCAAGAAGAATTTCTTAAAAAATTACAAGAAACAAATATAAAAGGTGTGACTGGAGAAATAAGTTTTGATTTAAATGGAGATGTAAAACAACCAATGGGAGTAAAAATAATCGAAGATGGGAAATTTGTATGGTTCAAAAAAGATATCTGTATTGAATAGGTCTATAATGAATAAGAACTTAATTGATTTAAAAAACGAAACAAACATTAAAGTAACTGATTTTATAAACAAAATCGTATTTTACTCTTCGAATATTGGTAATTTAAACCAATTAATACAAGATTGCATTTATAATACAAGATATTCTGATGATGATTTTAGACCTATATTAACACAAATAGGATTTAATAGTATTAGAAATGAGTTGGATGATGATTATATAGTGCCAGCTATGGCTGCTATTCATCTAATGCTTCTTTCTGTAATTCCAATGGATGATATTTTTGATATTTATTTGAATGATAAACACATATATACTCAGAATGATTTACAAATTGAAGAATCGTTTGCATTATCTTCAATACTTGCTGAGAAATCAAGATCAATTTTAAATGAATATTATGGAGACTCTCAAAGATATTTTGATATAATAAAATATTATTCAAGAGTATTAAAAGAATTGAATATTAGCCATTATTTAGAAGATTTCAACAAATTAGAATGTAGGAACCCTAATTTAGAAGATTATTATTATGTTATAGATTATGCTACTTCTACATTAATTGCATTTTCCCTATTAATCGGTGTTTTGTTAGCTAACAAATCAAATAAAAAGTTTGAAAAAATTATATGGAGAATTGGGATAAATCTGGGTAGGATTAGACAAATATATGATGATATCCTTGATTTAATTATACCAGAAATTTACAACACTGGTAAAATAATTCCTTTTGCAGATCTAAAGAAAAGAAAAGTCCGTTTTCCAATAATAGCAATTTTTAACAGTGGTAATCAAACAGAAAGTAAGTATATCTATAAATACATAACTAATAACAAGAATTTAAGTAATAACGAAATAAATAAAATCTTAAAAATGTTTTTAAGTGTGAATTCTAAATCATATTCCAAAAAGGTTATAAAAGGATTATTTAAAGCATTAAAGAAAGATTTAAATACAGTAAAAAATTACGATTTTGTAAATAATAAGATAGATATAATATATAAGTTAGCAATTAGTGGTTTTAATAAAATTATAGAATAAGGAGGATTATATGTCACCACAATTTTTACCTGAAATTTACGATGTTTTTGAATTAGTAAAAAAAACATCTGAGTGGTTAGATGATAGAAAAAAAGGTAAAAAATCATTGTATCAGAGACAGTCTGAAGATAACGAAAAAAGAAAAAAATTGAGAAAAAAATGAATGTTCCAGATGCTCATGGGATAGGGCTAAATACCATAATAGCTCTTTTATCATTATTTTCTCTTCTGATAGTTTTTGGAATGAATTATATTAGATTTCCCACTGATATTATAAGTGCTATAGGGAAAAAAAATAATGATAAAAACAAAACAAAACTTAAGCGGGATTTGTTGTTTTTCTTTTTTATAGTTGATCTTTTTGGAATAGGTCTTGTTTTCGAATTGTGGCTTATTTTCCTTTTTCACAGTATATTTATTTTTACCGATTTGGGCTGTATTTCCAAGTTTATTATTCCCCTTGTTTCATTTATATGGATAATTTATTTAGTTTGTAGAGGTATTAAGCTAAGGAAAGAGCAAATGAAGGATTGGAAACCAAAATACATATCTAACTATATAAAGTGGACAATTATATTATTGTTTGGTGCAGGTTGTAATCTTGTTTGTTTTGGCTATTTATTTTGTTCGGATATTCCAGTTGAGTTTACTAATATTGGTATTTCTTTGCTTAGGTTCAAGTTTTTATTGCAACAAACTTACAAAAAAGGATAAGTTTGTTGCAATAATGAAGAAGTATAAGAGATTAAAGAATGAAGATCGAGAGAAAATAAGTCAGTTATTATCACAAGGTAAG